>Ga0315544_1000845_pt1 | contig 26161 bp, 18 predicted proteins | sample SalMarSW160130MG_2_FD_202543 | JGI IMG/M metagenome (GOLD analysis project Ga0315544, IMG submission 202543) | Salt marsh sediment microbial communities from the Plum Island Ecosystem LTER, Massachusetts, United States - Salt Marsh Sediment SW1601-130 ... | reverse complement strand
AAGAGTTGTTTTTTTCTTGCAGCTGGAGAAGCCGATGCGCCAGTTTAGAATAGTCTCCGATTTTCATCTTACCGGTGATCAGCCTCAGGCCGTGGATAGCCTGGTCGAGGGCTTGAAGGAAAGGTACCGCGAACAGACGCTGCTGGGGGTAACTGGGAGTGGCAAAACATTCACCATGGCTAATGTCATAGAGAGGATGCAGAGGCCAACCCTTGTTATCTGTCACAACAAGACTTTGGCTGCTCAGCTAGCAACCGAGTTCAAGGAATTCCTTCCCGAAAACGCTGTGGAGTATTTTGTGAGCTACTATGACTATTATCAGCCGGAGGCTTATATCCCCAGCACCGACCTATATATTGAGAAAGAAACCGACATAAACGAGGAAATTGACAAACTACGGCATGCCGCTACCATGTCCCTCTTCACCCGTCGAGACGTAGTTATCGTCGCTTCGGTCTCCTGTATTTATAGTTTAGGCGCACCTGAGGAATATCATGCCTTTGCCCTTGCTATTGAAAGAGACAAATCCTACAAACGACATAGACTGGTCCGCCACTTGGTGGATATGCAATACGAAAGAAACGACTATGATTTCACCAGAGGCAAATTCCGTATTCGAGGCGATACCCTGGAAATTCAGCCCGCATATCAGGAAACAGCCCTGAGAATCGAGTTCTGGGGAGACAAGATTGAACGTATTGTGGAGATTGATCCTCTCACTGGTGAAGTGCTGGCTCACCGGGATCAAGTGGATATTTATCCCGCCAAGCACTTTGTTACCTCTCACGAAAAACTACTGGCCGCAATCGAGGATATTAAAGTGGAGCTAAGGGAGAGATTAAAGGAGTTAGAGAGCCAGGGAAAGCTGCTGGAAGCCCAGAGGCTTGAGGCACGAACCAATTACGATATTGAAATGCTTCACGAGGTGGGGTACTGCACCGGGGTGGAAAATTACTCCCGTCATCTCCAGCGACGAGCACCGGGAAGTACCCCCTGGACTTTGCTGGACTACTTTCCCGATGACTTCCTGTTATTCATAGATGAATCACATATGACCCTGCCCCAGATAAGGGGCATGTACCACGGTGATATTTCTCGAAAACAAACACTGGTTGATTATGGCTTTCGGCTCCCTTCAGCCCTGGATAACCGGCCGTTGCATTTCGAGGAGTTTAATCACCACATCAACCGGGTTATTTACGTCTCGGCCACACCTAAGTGCTATGAATATGAGCGTAGTCAGCAAGTAGTGGAGCAATTAGTGCGTCCCACTGGCTTGCTGGAGCCTACCGTGGAGGTTAAGCCAGTTAAGGGGCAAATTGATGACCTCATTTATGAGATAAAAAACAGAATCGCGAAGGGGGAGCGTTGTCTGGTAACTACGCTGACCAAGCGAATGGCAGAGGAATTGAGCGACTACCTGAAAGAAATGGAGATTAAGACTCATTACCTACATTCGGAGGTAGAGACTCTAGAGCGAGTGGAAATTCTCCGTGATTTGCGCCTCGGCGTCTACGATGTGGTAGTGGGTATTAATCTCCTTCGTGAGGGATTGGACTTACCTGAAGTGAGTCTGGTGGCCATACTCGATGCCGACAAGGAAGGCTATCTCAGGTCTAAGGAGGCGCTTATTCAGACCATGGGACGTGCTGCCAGACACATAAATGCCCATGTCATAATGTATGCTGATACTGTCACTGAATCCATGCAGAGGGCGATAGAAGAAACTTGGCGCCGTCGCCAGGTTCAGGAAGCTTACAACAAAGAGCACGGCATCACTCCCCAGGGAATAAGAAAGACAGTTAAAGATATAACCGAGAGAGTCCAAGCGGTCACCGAGACAAGGACTCCCTATACGGTTACTTCTATTTCCAAGGAGGAAATACTTCAACTCATCAAGCAACTGGAATCCCAGATGAAAGCAGCGGCTAAGAATCTGGAATTTGAGAAAGCCGCCATGATTCGCGACCGGATCATCGAATTAAGAAAAGACGAAGGGCTAGTTTCACTCTGACGAAATGATGGTCGGGCATCATTCAGGAGAGATTTGCCCCGCTTGAGCCTAGTCTAGCTTGTCCCTCCCATTGCAGGAATCATCTCGCCTCATGCCCCGTTATAGCCTGAAACCATGAATGTGGCGATCTTGTACCCACGGGAGCCGGTGATGGTGGTGAATCGTGAAAACGGGGTGGCGCTCTGTAGCAAACGTCAGGCAAGCAGGAGCAGCGCAAAAGGCTAGGACTAAGGTAACGGGGGTAATGGGTACAAACGGGTGATTGACGCCTTTCAATGCACACGCCTATATTAATACTATGCTTTGGCATAGTTGAGTATTCTCAGGAGAGAAAGATATGCCTGTTGTTATTAATGACCAGACTTACTATAGGACGGCCGATGTTTGCCGGACGGTAGGCATCAGTCGAAATACTCTCTTCAGGTGGCTGAAGGAGGGAACGTTCTCCGATGTCGAGTATCGGGACTGCCGAGGTTGGCGGCTATTTACCACAGCTCAAGTGGAGACCATTAGAACCAAGACTAACCACGTGTTCGAGATAAGTCGGAGCGACTGAGGAGCTAAACGAATGAAAACAGTAATATCCACGGTCAAATGCAGGGACGAGGATGAGTTGTTCAAGACTCTTAGCGAAGAATTGCCGGTTGGGGTTTGCATCATGCAGGATGGAAAATTCTGCTATCTCAATAGCACGTTCCCAGTTGCCATCGGCTACACGATAGATGAATTGGTGGCCAAGGACTCATTGGAGATTGTTGTTCCTGAAGATAGAGAGATGGTGGAGGAAAACACGATGAAGATGTTGAAGGGAGAACTGCGTTCGCCATATCAATTCAGGGTAATCTGTAAGGACGGCAACATTGTTTGGGTTATGGGCACAGTCAAATCGATCCAGTACCATGGGAGACGAGCGGTTCTGGGGAATTACATGGAAGTGACCGAGCGCAAGCTCGTGGAGGAGGCAATAAGACAGAGTGAAGAGAGGTACAAGGAACTTGCCAACAGCATCACCGATGTCTTTTTCGCAATGGATGAGCATATGAGATACACGTATTGGAACAGGGCATCGGAAGTTCTGACAGGAATTCGAGCGAAGTACGCGATTGGGAAATCCATCGAAGAGGTGTTTCCGGACAGGTCTTGGCGGAGAATGGCAGAAGAGATGTACCGTAAGGTGGTGAAGACGCAGCAACTCCAGAGTTTTGTGAACGATTATGATATTGATGGCAGGCACTATATCCTGGAAAGCAATGCTTATCCTTCCCGAGGCGGTGTTTCGGTTTTTGTCAAAGACATAACCGACCGCAAGCAGGCAGAGGAGGCGCTCAGAGAATCTGAAGAGAAATACAGAAAGATGTTTGAGGAGGCATTGGATGCCATTTTCATCGGCGATGCTGAGACGGGTATGTTGCTTGACTGTAATCGTGCAGCTTGCGAATTGGTTGGCAGGGCCCGGTCAGGACTTGTCGGTAAACATCAGCGGATTCTACATCCTCCGGGAGAAACCGAAGGGGAATTTAGCAGGACTTTCAGTGAGCACCTTTGCACAAAAGAAGGGGAAGTTATTGAAACGCAAGTTGTCACCCGAAAGAGGGAAATCAAGGAGGTGGCAATCAAGGCCAATGTCCTCGAGTTTCGGGGGAAAAGGGCGATTCAAGGAATATTTCGTGACATCACCAAGCGCAAGCAGACAGAGGAGGCGCTGAGGCGGTCTGAGGAGAGATACCGGACCATGCTGGAGGAGATGCAAGAGGGCTATTATGAAGTGGACATAGCAGGCAACTTCACTTTCGTCAACGATGCAATGAGCCGCATCCTTGGGTATTCGCAAGACGAGTTGATTGGAATGAACTACAAGACTTATACTCCCAAAGAGGACGTCAAGCCTATCTTCCAGGCGTATAATCGCGTATACCGAACGGGTGAGCCGCTGAAGTGGTTTCCCATGCCAGAGATCAGGAAGGATGGGACGCGAATACTCGCTGAAGACTCGGTCTTTCCTTTGCGGAATGAGAATGGAGATGTTATCGCTTTCCGCGGTATTAGCCGGGACATCACCGAGCATAAGCAGGCAGAGGAAGCGCTGAGGCAGTCTGAGGAGAGATATCGGACTATTCTTGAGGAGACGGGTGATGGCTATTTCGAGACTGACCTCGCTGGCAATTTTACTTTTGTTAATGATGCGCAGGCTCGTCTCCTAAGCTGTTCCAAGAAAGAGATAATTGGCGTGAACTATAGAGCCTTTACCCCTGAAGAGAAGGCGGAATCCGTTTTTAAAGCCTACAAGCGCATATATAAGACGGGTGAGCCGTTGATCAACTTCCCTGACGAGGTTATTCGGAAAGACGGGAGCCACGGATTTGCCGAAACCTCAGCTTTCCCGATAAGAAACGATAAGGGTGAAATCGTCGGCTTCCGGGGAGTCCGCCGCGACATCACCGACCACAAGGAGGCGGAGGAAGCGCTGAGGCTGTCTGAGGAGAGATACAGGACTATACTGGAGGAGATGGAGGATAGCTATTTTGAAGTTGACCTCGGAGGACACCTTACTTTTGTCAATAGTTCGACATGCCGCAACCTGGGATACTCCGAGGAAGAACTGATTGGAATGAGCTTTAAATGCTTTACAGCTACAGAGGATATTGAGTCCGTATTTCGAGTCTTCAATGAAGTGTACCGGAGCGGTGTGCCCAACAAGGGCTTCCCTTGGAAAATCATCCGCAAAGACGGGGGTCATGGGTTTGCCGAAGCATCCATCTCTCCTCTGCGAAGTGACACAGACGAGATTATCGGGTTTCGCGGCGTTGGGCGTGATGTCACCGAGCGCAAGCAAGCGGAGGAAGCGCTCAGTATTCAGAGAGCCTACTTCCAGCAGTTATTTGACACCTCTCCCGATGCTGTCATCATGATGGACATGAACGACAGGACAATTCAGGTCAACAAGGGATTTGAGAGGCTTTTCGGCTACTCTAATGAAGAAGCCAAAGGTCGGTCTCTTATCGAGCTGATCGTCCCTGAACAGGATGCACAGGCAGCGTCCAAATCTCTAGAGAAGATTCTAGGTGGAGAAACCGTCCGGAAAGAACGGGTAAGAAGACGTAAAGACGGCAGCTTAGTGGATGTTTCTGTACTCGCCTATCCCATTTATTCTAATGGCAAATTGATCGGTGCATATGGCATATACACCGACATCACCGAGCGCAGGAGGCGGGAACAGGCGCTGGCTGATGAGTTGACCCGGCGCCGTCTCCTCATTGACCAGTCCTTGGATGGCATAGTTGTTCTGGATATCGACGCCGGGGTAGTAGAAGCCAACCAGCGCTTTGCCGAGATGCTGGGCTATACCATGGAAGAGGTTCGTGAGCTTCATACTTGGGACTGGGATAAAAACGTTCCACCCGAGAAGATACTGGAGATGGGTCGAAGTGCTGACGAGAAGGGTTTCCACCTCGAGACACAGCACACCCGCAAGGATGGTTCCATCATTGACGTTGATATCAGTATCAACGCAGCTACGTGTACCGGACAGAAGCTAATCTTCTGCGTCTCCCGCGATGTCACCACTCGCAAGAAGATGTCGGAAGCGCTCGAACTGGCAGCCGAGGAATGGAGCAGGACATTTGATTCCATCAGCGACGCTGTCTCTATTCATGACAGAAACTTCCGGATTCAGCGGGCCAACAAAGCATTTGCTGACCTCTTTGGGAAGAACCCCCATGAAATCATCGGTATTCACTGTTATGAGCTGCGCAAAGCGAATGAACCCAGGTCCGGTTGCCCTCACCAGTATACGCTGACTAGCGGGAAGCCAGCGGCGGCAGAGTTTTACGAATCCTACTTGGGGAAATACCTCCTGGAGTCAACATCGCCGATTCTCAATGAACGAGGTGAAACGGTCGGCGCTGTCCATATTACCAGAGACATTACTGAGCAGAAGCGACAGAATGAGCGGCTTATGATGACTGATCGACTGGCCTCCCTTGGTGAACTGGCTTCTGGTACTGCCCACGAACTCAACAACCCGCTCACGAGCATTATCGGTTTCTCACAGCTGATTATGGAGAGAGAAGTCCCCGATGACATCCGTGAGGACCTGAAGCTCATCAACACCGAGGCTCAGCGTGCTGCCAACGTAACCAAGAATCTCCTGACCTTTGCCCGAAAGCATGCACCCGTGAAGCAGCTTAGCCAGATAAATAGCATTATTGAGGATGTGCTGACATTACGCGCCTATGAACACAAAGCAAACAACATCGAAGTCGTGAAACAGCTTCACCCTGACCTTCCCGAAATGATGGTCGACTATTTCCAGATGCAGCAGGTTTTCATGAACATAATTATCAATGCCGAGTATTTTATGACCGCGGCGCATAAGAAGGGAACGCTGACCATTACCACCAAAAGGCAGAACAGCAGCGTAGTGGTTTCATTCGCTGATGACGGCCCCGGTATCCCACCGGAAAATCTGAAGCGGATATTCGACCCCTTCTTCACCACCAAAGAAACAGGCAAGGGGACCGGGCTTGGTTTGAGCATCTGCCACGGAATAGTGACCGAGCACGGCGGGCAGATATATGCCAGGAGCCAATTTGGTAACGGAGCCACTATCCTTGTCGGACTGCCTGTTAACGGTGTCCACCCAGATGGGGGGACGCGCTGAAACAAGCTAACGCCGACGAGAAAAGCATTTTGATTTCTGATAGTTAGAAGGGAGTAGAAGCATGCTTGACCAGCAGGAAACATTGCTTATCGTCGATGATGAAGCTGCAATAAGGAGCCTCCTTCTCCGGAAGTTATCAAGAGAAGGCTACCGGTGCCTGGAAGCGCATGATACTGAGCAAACCCTGACCACCCTGGAAACCAGTCCGATTGCAGTGGTTATTCTGGACATAAAGATGCCCGGCAAATCAGGAATCGCACTTTTGCCGGAGATAAAGTCAGGCTTTCCTGACACAGCAGTTATTATGGCTACGGCTGTTACTGATATTAGTATTGCCATCGAGTGCCTGAAGCAGGGGGCTGATGACTATATATGCAAACCTTTTAACTTGGAGGAGATTCCCCTAGCGGTCCAAAGGGCTCTCGAGAAAAGGCGTCTGCAGCTCGAAATCAGGGAGTACCAGCAATATCTGGAGGAAAAGGTTGAGGGGCAGATGATAGAGATGAGAAAGCTTTTCCTTGGCGCCATTGAGGCACTCGTATCCGCTCTCGAGGCTAAAGATAAATACACCGGTGGGCATTCCCGCCGAGTGACCGAGATAGCACTGGCTGTAGGCAATGAACTTGGCCTATCGTCCCCGGATATGGAAGACCTGCGCTGGGGAAGTCTGCTCCACGATGTCGGGAAAATTGCTGTTGACCAGCTTATCCAGAATAAACCCGGTAAGCTGACACCTGAAGAGTATGAGCACATTATGATTCACGCTCATGTCGGTGCCGGCATTGTGCGGCCTGTGGTTAATGACGCAGTGGTCGAGATGATTGAACACCACCACGACCATTATGACGGAACCGGCCTTCATCAGATTGTAGCGGGCGCCAACATACCGTTGGGAGCCAGAATTCTGGCTCTAGCCGACGCCTTTGATGCCATGACATCCGACCGACCATACCGGCCAGCAATGTCCAGAAAAGAGGCTCTCGACGAAATCAAACGTTGTATGAGGACCCAGTTTGACCCTGTGGTAGCCAATGCTTTTCTTAGAATAATGAGCCGACAATCTGAGGCACATGCTCGACCTTATGACGTTTCGAATGCAGCAATTGTCACCTTTAGCGGTGATTAACCGTTATTAGATTACTCAGTTGTTAGATATGGAAATGAATGAACTTCTCAAGCTAATGGTAAACAAAGGTGCTTCAGATTTACACCTTACAGTGTCGAGCCCACCGGTGCTCCGTATTGACGGTGAGCTTATGCCACAAGAAGATTTGCCACCACTAACCGCCGAAGATATTGAACTCGCCCTGGAGCAGGTGTCTACTGAGGAGCAGAGGAGAGCGTTTGACAGCGAATGGGAATTGGATTTTGCCTATGGTGTTCCCGGGCTAGCCCGCTTCCGGATCAACGTATTGCGACAGAGAGGTGTCATAAGCCTTGCCTTCCGGTTCGTACCATTCTACATCCCATCCATTGACGAATGGGGACTACCCCAAATTTTCAAGGAGCTTATACTTAAGCCGAGTGGACTTATTCTAATAACTGGCACTTCTGGCAGTGGTAAATCAACTACTCTAGCAGCAATGCTTAGGCACCTTAATGAGAATGCAACGAAAAGTGTTATTACCATTGAAGACCCTATCGAGTTTACGTTCCGCAACAAGAAATGCCTGATCCGGCAACGAGACCTGGGAGATGACACTAAATCATTCTCCACCGCAGTAATACGCGCTCTCCGTCATGATGCGGACGTAATTGTTATCGGCGAAATGCGTGATTTGGACACGATAAGTACAGCTATCACAGCTGCTGAGACGGGGCATCTGGTGCTCGGTACGCTACATACTGTCGATGCTCCCCAGTCTATTGACCGCATGATTGACGTATTCCCTCATGGTCAGCAACAGCAAATTAGAATACAATTGTCACAAGTGATAGAGGCGGTAATATCACAGACTCTCCTCCCTCGCATTGATAGAGGGCGAATAGCCGCCTTTGAAATAATGCTGGCCAGCCGTACGATCAGAAAACACATTCGTGACGAAAAGAGCTTCGAGATACCTGTTACCATTGAGGTGAGCACACCAGAGGGCATGCAGACTCTAGACCAGGCATTGGCTGACTTGGTAAGAAGGAAGATAGTCACGCCAGAAGACGCCCTAATCAGAAGTAGAAACCCGGCAAAACTGCAGCAGCTTCTTCAATCCCAGCGTGAAGCAACTATCGTTCAAGACAGCGTCGGTAACTTGATAGGGAAATAGGAAAGGACTAAATGGACAGACAAAAAATACTTATAGCTGATGACGAACCGGGAATAAGATTACTAGTAAGCAGGATGTTGGGAGAAGAATACGTCATCCTCGAGGCAGCCGACGGAGAGGAGGCGCTGGACATCGCAGAGAGACAGCAACCAGCTCTCATTTTGATGGACCTTATGATGCCAAAGATAGACGGCTACGCCGCCTGTCTTAGAATTAAGACCGATCAGGTAACTAAGGAAATCCCGGTGGTTATGCTCACCGCAATAGGCCATGAACTAAACAAAAGGTTCGCAGAGGAGATGGGCGCTAATGGATATATAACTAAGCCGTTTACTCGCAAGGCCCTGCTGGAGGAAATGAGACGGCTATTGCCACCAGCCTAGCAATAATGCCGAATGACTCCCTTCTATTTTGTAACGGTTTAGCTTTTCCAAAATAGTAATGGTTCAGTTTTTCGGACAGGCCCTCTCTCAAAAATTAGAGGGCTCCCGATCCCCCCTTCACAATAAGGTGGGATAAACGGGGGGTTATGAATGTCTCTCGGCCTCTTCTTTAATCTTCTTCTATACTCCCTCTATTTTGTAGGGTGTCATTATTCGACAATCTTTCTAGACGAATGTTGAATTCCCTGAGATAGCCCCACGAATGACATCATGTCGTTGCTTACTCAGCGTCGGCTGCATTCTTCCCAAGAGAGCGACGCCTTGATTTTATGGTTGGATCGTTACAAGGATGTTTGTTCACAACCCCCTTCCCTTCTTACACTTCAACTTCGCTCAGGACAAATCTCACGAGCGGGAGTTTTGGAAAACTTACTTGTTGCTTTGTTTTCTCTTTGCCTCCCTTCCTTTGCTACTGCCTCTCCATCCATCATGTTAGATGTAACTATAACCTTGGCATCTTGACACATGATCTGACTCCTGATGATAATTGTGATGTCATGGCAGATAGCTTAGGCGAAGATGTGGAGAAATTAAGCCAAAGTCTTAATGGCTTACCTCAAGCCCAAGTAAGGCCTTCACTGATAGTAGTGAGTGGGTTGCCGGGCGCGGGTAAGTCTTTTGTCTGCCGCAAACTGGCTGAGAAGCTGCCTTTTCTCATCTTGACAAGTGATGCTCTGCGAAAAGTCCTGTTTCCTACCCCTCGGTATGACGAACACGAGAATAAGCGGCTTTTCTCTGCTTGCCATGTTCTGATCGAAGACCTTCTAAGGAATGGAATACCTGTCATTTTCGATGCCACAAATCTTTTGGAGCATCATCGAGAATATCTTTATCGCGCTGCTGAAAGGGTTGGGGCAAAGCTCATCCTGGTCTGGGTTGAAGCTCCCCTGGAAGTTGTGCGACAACGCCTTCTGGCTCGAGAAAGAACAGCTGTGCCTCAGTGTGACTCGGAAGCCGGTTGGGAAGTCTATAACAAGATGAAATCTCGCAGCGAGAAGATTTCCCGCAATCACCTTGTGGTCGACACCTCACGGGACATTGCTGCCACAGTCGATAAGATTGTGCGAGCGACAGGTAGATAAAGAACAAAAATTCCCTCAACAACCTCTTCAATTCTTCATCCAAATGAAGTAGAATGAATGTTCAAAAACCTGTGCATTTAAATGATCCTGAGAAAGGTCTTGTCAATTTCTGGGGACCCTGGGTAAATTAGGACTGGATCAACTGGATGCCCACGAAAACGGGCAGATTTTCGCAGGGTGCTCTAAGGAGACGAGTTGTGGAGATTAAAGTCATAGTTGGAGACATAGCTCAAATCGAGGCTGATGCCATTGTGGTAAGTCTTTTTGAAGGCGTGGAACAGCCAGGCAGCGCTACTGCCGCTGTGGACAAAGTTCTGGACGGAGCTATTACCTCTCTGATTAATCGAGGCGAGATTAAGGGCAAGTTTGAGGAGGTTAGCATTGTGCATACGTTCGGGAGGCTGCCTGCAAGGATAGTCGCTGTCGTCGGGTTAGGGAAGCGCGAGGATTTCACTGTCGATAAGATCCGCAGAGTGACTGGACAATTTTGTCGAGCATTGCGTAAATTGAATTGTCACAAGATAGCCACAATACTTCATGGTGCTGGCACAGGCGGTGTTGCGCTTGAGACTTCGGCTCAAGCAATAGCTGAGGGTGCTCTTCTTGGGCTTTATGGCTTCACCAAATATAAAAAGACTGAATATGAAGATGTCAAAGAAATACTGATAGTGGTAAGAGAAAAGGGGAAACTCCCCATTCTAGAGCCGATCGTTGGCAAAGGGAAGTTGTTGGCTGAAGCTACCAACCTGGCTCGGGATATGGTCAATGAACCGGCTGACCACATGACACCCAGTCAGATGGCTGAAGTAGCTAAGGAAATAGCTGACAAACATAGTCTAGAGTTCAGGGTCTTTGACCGAGAGGACATGGAGACAATGGGCATGGCAGCACTCCTGGGGGTGGCCAAAGGAAGCAACCAGCCTCCCAAACTGATAACCCTGGCCTATAAAGGAGACGAAGCCTCCGAAAAAGCGCTTGGCTTTGTGGGCAAGGGCATAACTTTTGATTCTGGAGGAATCTCGATTAAGCCCTCGGAAGGGATGGGTGAGATGAAAGATGACATGGCTGGTGCTGCTGCAGTCATCACAGCAGTTGGGGCTATTGCTCAGTTGAAACCGAGGATTAATGTCACTGCCATTATTCCAGCTACCGAAAATTTGCCCAGTGGCAGTGCTCTGAAACCGGGAGATGTACTGAAGGCAATGAATGGGAAGACCATAGAGGTGATAAGCACCGACGCCGAAGGAAGGCTTATCTTGGCTGATGCCCTGAGTTATGCTGTAAAACAAGGTCTATCACCTTTGATAGATCTGGCCACTTTGACTGGAGCTTGTCGTGTTGCCTTGGGCACCTTTTATAGCGGTCTGTTTGGCAACGACCAAGAGCTGATAGATAAGGTCCACAAAGCTGCAGAAAGAACCGGTGAGAGTATGTGGCAAATGCCCATGCCCGAGGAGTATAAGGAACAAAACAGAAGCGAGGTTGCCGATATTAAGAATACGGGCAACAGGTATGGTGGAGCTATCACCGCTGCTCTGTTTTTAGCTGAGTTTGTTGGCAATGTTCCTTGGACTCATATTGATATAGCTGGTACTGCTTTCTCGGCGAAGGAAAGTGGCTACCTGATAAAGGGGGCTACCGGAGTCGGAGTCAGGACTTTGGTTGAATTAGCTTTGGGAGAGGCGAAGAATCGGGAGGCCGTATGAAAATAAAGTGGTTAGGTCATGCTTGTTTTTTGATTAACTCTGGAGGTGGTCTAAGAGTCATTACCGACCCTTATGCCGTGGGTGGGGGTATTGACTATTTTCCCATTAAAGAAACTGCCGACGTCGTTGTGGTGAGCCACGACCATGGTGACCACAACAACGTTTCAGCAGTGCAGGGGAAACCAGAAGTGGTTAAAGGGAGCGGCACGAAAATCGCCAAAGGTATCCGGTTCAAGGGCGTTGCGACTTCTCATGATGCCTCTCAGGGTCAACAAAGAGGGCCTAACACCGTCTTTTGTTTCACCATAGATGATATAAAACTTTGTCATCTGGGTGATTTAGGGCATTTGCTTAGTCCAGGGCAAGTCGCTGACATTGGTGCCGTAGATATATTGTTTGTTCCTGTCGGTGGCTTCTTCACCATTGATGCCCCTGTAGCTAGCCAGGTGTGTGACCAGTTAAAGCCGAAAATAGTTATTCCCATGCATTTTAAGACACCTAAGTGTGCCTATCCTATAGCTGGTGTCGATGATTTCCTTGAGGGTAAGAAAAATGTAAAAAACGTGGGGGGTAGTGAAGTAGGGTTCGAGCGCGAAAAACTCCCGACTGCCAGCGAAATCGTGCTATTGCAGCCAGCTTTGTAGTTATTGAAATTTGGTCGCTGATATGAAGTCAATGATTGTCAAAGATTCGGATTTTGTGTTCACTCCTCCTCCACAGTTAGCCTGGGCAAGACGAGTTTTGATCAAACCCTGTGCTGGCTATCCCTTGCCATACCCCGTAACTACAAGTCCCAGACTGTTGAATGCCATTATCAGGGGCATTAGAAGAATCAGTAATGCAGATATCCTCCTTGCCGATGGCACCCCAAGCGGTGAATCGATTTACCCAATATATCAAGCTTTGGGATATAACTTTCATCACGTCCTTATGCTCGATATCAGGGATTCTATTTTCATAGAGGTTCAGAATCCTTTAACTCAATTCTATGCCGTGGAAAGTTTCTGGGTACCCAATGTGGTGTTGCGCAGCGACTTCTTGATCAGCGTTGCTCCATTCAAGGTTAGTGGTCGCTCTGGTCACTTCAGTGTGGCCAACCTTTTGAGTCTGCTGCCGGTGAGCAAGTATAAGAAGAGAAAGTCAGGTGGCTGGGGGACTTTGGGTGACTTAGACATCGAGAAAGTCCTTGCTGACCTCTATTTCACGTTGCCTTTTGATTTGGGCATTATCGAAGCCCATCAGAAGTTCTTCTATACCGATGATCCCAAAAAAGGGGAAGTGGAGGATTATGGAAAGATCCTGATTGGCGAACCTCACGAAATTGACCTTAAGGCTTCTCAAATAGCCAGAGTTGACTGCGAGCACTTAAAACTGATTAACGAAGGCAGGGTCCAACTTGAGGACTGAGAAGATTTGAATTTTGAGTTGTCATTTTGATTTCTGCCCTCTGATTTTCTGTTAATATCTTATACTAAAACTGTCGAACTGCCCTGTGTAACCCGACCAATCTATCTCGACCCTCCTGACCGAAGCTCCCGGCGGGCCCGTCTTAAGTTGGTCCAGTAGCCTATCCAACTGCGGCTTCTGTCCTTCAGCTTTGATTTCCACGGCATCGCCGCTGGCAAGGTTGCGAACATAGCCTTTTAGACCTAGGTTCCTGGCCACATTCCGAACAAAGTAGCGAAAATAGACACCTTGAACCCGGCCGTAGACTCTAGCGGAAAGACGTGCCACATCAGCCATTTATTACCCTGAGTCACCCTTTTTGTTGTCTGCTATCCTCTTCATTCTGAGTCGCTCTTGTCATTGTGACAGGATGGGAAGAAGCTCTGTTGGGTGGATTCTATCCAGTCGACTTAGCCCTGCTTCCTGAGTAAAAGACAATGCTTCACGGAATTCTGCAGAGGATATTCGCCGCCCTAAATCTGGAATTTGAAGAGCTTTATAGCAGGGACGGTATTGAGCCATAATATTCACGTAGGTGTTGCGAGGAATTTCCTGGCTGAAAAAATGCACTATCCCTTTTGTTCCTGCCAAGCCCTGAGGTAGGACCAGGTGTCGAACCATGAGTCCTCTTTGAGCCACTCCATCGTTACTTATCTCGAGATCACCTGTTTGGCGATGCATTTCTTTGATTGCTGCTCTATTTACCTCAGGATAGTCTCTAATACCCGATAACTCTCTGGCTGTGTTCTCATCGTCATATTTCATATCCGGCATATAAATGTCAATAATGCCGTCTAGTATCTTCAAGGTCTCGACAGAGTCATAGTCACCACTGTTATACACTAAGGGAAGGTGCAAGCCCGATTCCACTGCCATTTGGAGCGCTTCCAGAATCTGAGGAACTACGTGGGTTGGGGACACCAGGTTTATATTGTGGCATCCTTTTTCTTGAAGGGAAAGCATTATGTAAGCCAGGTCTTCTTTGTCAACCTTATGACCTTCGCCTAGCTGGCTAATGGAATAGTTCTGGCAGAACAGACACCCAAGGTTACAGTTGGCGAAGAATATAGTGCCCGAATCATACCTGCCCACCAACGGGGCTTCCTCGCCGAAGTGAGCTCCGTAGCTGGATACTATTGCTTGGCGAGATGTTCGGCACTTCCCTATATCGCCGGCTATGCGATTCACACCACAACTGTGCGGACACACGGAGCAGCTCTCAAGTAAAGATAACGCCGTCTCTACCCATTCCCGCAGCTTGCCACCACGGTAAAGCTCCAGGTAAGTTGCCAACTACTTATTCCTCGTATTCCTCAGCGGGCTTCCTCTTCTTCTTGATTACCTCCACCTCCACCTGTGGCACGAGTGCCGAAATTGGTTTGCTTTTCAGCGCCCCCTTCTTGGGTTTCTTTGGCTCTCGCCGTCTATAGTCTCGTCTGCTCATTGCTACACCTCAATTCTTCCCAAGCTGCTCTTGCTGCTTGGCTCTCAGCAGCTCTTTTGCTCCCTCCCATTCCTCTACCTAATGCCTTCCCGTCGACCAAGATCTCGGCGGTGAACTGTTTGCTGTGGTCAGGACCAACAGCTTCCACCAAACGGTAAACTGGCGTCGGCCTTTTTTGTCCCTGGATGAACTCTTGCACTAGTGCCTTGTAGTTCGGCATTGTCTTTCCGGTCTTTATTTTCTGCAACTCCGGCTTGAGCTGTCTGAGAATGAATCTCCTAGCTTTACCTAGCCCCTGGTCTAAATACAAAGCCCCAATTAGCGCTTCCATTGTGTTTGCTATGTTGCCTGCCTTCGCCCTACCCCCGCTTAATTCCTCACCTCGTCCTAACAAGAGCCAGTCGCCAAGTTCGAGCGAAGAAGCTAGCTCGGCCAAGGTATCGCGGCAAACTAAAGAGGCACGAATTTCAGTTAACTCTCCCTCAGGCAGTTCGGGAAACTCTTTATATAGCTTTTCTGTCACAACAAAATTCAGGACAGCATCACCCAGAAACTCCAAGCGCTCATTGCTGGGGTATCCGAGGTCGGGATTTTCGTTACAATAAGACGAATGCACGAAAGCTTGCTCGAGCAAAGACTCTCGGCGGAAGCATATTCCTAGATTCTTTTGGCAATGATCCCAATGAACCATTTTCGGAATAGAGTATAGCAACAACACTTAGCTAGCTCAACCCGTGGCCTTCCTACAGGGGCCCGTGCCATCAAGCAAGGAATTGCCCCCGAGTCTCGTCGTAATTTACGCTAGGCCTTTGGGCGGTAGTCAGAAGCGCATTTTGCAGACTGAAAGGCTTGTATTTCTATTAGTTAGTCTTGGCGCAGACCCGAGGAATGCGGTCAAACCATGGTTTGGCCTTTTCCAGCTGGCTGGCCAAACGGAATAAAGTGGCTTCGTCACCATACCGGCCGACGAATTGCATGCCAATAGGCAGCCCCGCATCGTTCCAGTAGAGTGGAACTGACATGGCTGGCTGACCTGTAACGTTGAACAGCGGCGTGTAAGGCATGAACCCAAAGACATGTTGTGAAAGAGCATCTATTCCACTGAGCGTGTTGATTAACCCGCCGGCATTGAGCCTGCCTAGTAACTTCATAGCTGTAAGTTGACTTCCTTTGGGCTGGAGCGCACCCGTAGCCACCGGCGGCATGGCCAGCGTTGGAGTCAGCAGAACATCGTACTTCCTGAAGAACTCACCAATTTGTCGACCTGTAGACTGAGCCAGGTTAAGGGACCTGGAGAACTCCGGTGCCCGACATTGCCTGCCAAGCAAGCCGAGCGCCCATGTGCTGGGTTCAAAATCCTTAAACGAAGCTTTGCGGTTCAATAGCACCTCGGCCTCCTCGATTGTGGCTCTAGTTTCGACACAGATTATCGTCAGAAAGGCCCTAGCAAAGGCTCTACCATCTATTTGAGGTGCCGCCTCTACTATCTCATGGCCGAGGTCCTGGCATAGTCTAGCCGTCGCCTCCAGCCCCTTGACACAATCTTTGTCGACAATGGCACCAAGAAAAGGCTCTGATGTAAAGGCAATTCGCAACTTTCCCGGGCCCGTGTCAACTTCAGTCACAAAAGGACGAGCTGGCGGCACAGCGTAGTACGGAGCACCGATATCTGGTCCGGCGGTGGTGTCAAGCATGGCAGCGCTATCGCGAACCGAGCGGGTCAAAACGTGATCACAGGTTAAGCCACGCCAGGCTTCACCAAAGTCAGGGCCTATTGGGTTGCGGCCCCGGGTTGGCTTCAGTCCAAACACACCACAGCAAGAAGCGGGTATTCGGATGGAACCGCCACCATCACTAGCATGAGCCAGAGGCACGATATGTGCGGCAACCGCGGCCGCCGAGCCACCACTGGAACCACCTGGAGTTCGGCTCGGGTCCCAGGGATTGTTGGTGGGGCCAAACAACTCTGGCTCGGTTATTGGCACCAGCCCGAACTCCGGTGTATTAGTCTTGCCAACAACGATGACGCCAGCTGCCTTAAACCGCTTGACCAGCTCACTATCATGGTCTGGGACAAAGTCCTTGAAGAACCGGCTGCCGTTCGTTAGCGGGACTCCAGCATAAGCCATCAAGATATCCTTCATGAGGAAGGGAACACCTTTGAACGGACCATCTGGTAATTTTCCATCGGCAGCTTTTCGAGCCGGTTCGTACATCTTGTAGATTACTGCGTTAAGCTGAGGATTGAGCTTTTCAATGCGACTTATTGCCTCCTCAACCAATTCGCTCGGCTTGACCTCTTTCTTCCGCACAAGCTCCGCCAGGCCAAGGCCATCATACTTGTCATAGTCACCAAAGCCACTCATCGTAACCTCCCTTGTCCTCTTTCCCAGAGGCAGTTCTGAGATTTCGGCTGATGAATCAAGCAACTAAAAACTCTAGTAACATTATATCCCTGCGAACCGCGCCACGACAATCACAAGTTATGACGGCCTTGCTCACATAAGAGACTGCTGACAGTCGTCTGCCATACAAAACCTTCTCATCACTCTTATTTGGTATATTTCCACCAAATTAGAGCCTGTCTTGTCCTTCCGAGCCCCAACCTCTATCCCCTTTGGGGCTTTCTCTCCTCAATGCTATAATAGTTGCCGAGTCCTCATGGATATCTTAGCCACGCTTAATCCCACCCAAAGACAAGCTGTCGAGGCCATTGAAGGGCCTGTACTTATCCTGGCTGGACCCGGGAGCGGCAAGACTCGAGTGATTACCCACCGGGTCGCTTATCTGGTAAAAGTCTGCGGCATTAGCCCTCACCACATCATGGCGGTTACCTTCACCAACAAGGCCGCCAGAGAAATGAGAGAGCGACTAGAACAACTGCTCGGGCAAGCCGTAGAAGCTCTAACCCTAGGTACGTTTCACTCCATTTGTGCCCGCATTCTCCGCCATGAAGGCAAGGCCATCGGGCTTGAAGCGAGCTTTGTCATCTACGATGAAGATGACCAGTTGAGGCTGGTGAAACAAGTCTTGGAAGAACTGGATCTCGACCCCAAGCAATATGCTCCCCAGGCTCTACGCTCAGCTATTGGCGCTGCTAAGAGCCGCCTCATCAGCCCTGAAGAGTACGCTAAGCAAGTTGGCAGTTATTTTGAAGAGATAGTCCACAGAGTCTATCAACGCTATCAGCAATTGCTCAGCCAGGGTCAGGCGGTGGATTTCGACGACCTGCTAATGAGGACGGTGCAGCTGTTTCGAGACCATCCCAAAATCCTTGCCAGATACCAGTCAAGGTATGTTCATATTCTAGTTGACGAATTTCAAGACACCAACATCGTCCAGTATGAACTGATGAAACAGCTGGCAGCGAAATACCGGAACCTCTGCGTGGTCGGCGACCCTGACCAATCTATTTATTCCTGGAGATTTGCTGATTTGCGTAATATCTTCAGCTTTGAGAAGGATTACCCCGAAGCTAGTGTGGTGTTTCTGGAACAAAATTACCGCTCCACCAAGACAATCCTGGAGGTAGCTTCAGATGTTATCTCAGCGAATGTGCTGCGCAAGCCTAAGAAACTGTGGACGGAAAACGAAGACGGAAGTCCGGTGACCGTTATCGAAGGTTATAATGCCGAGGAGGAGGCCCAATCTGTGGTCAACGAGATCGAGAAGCTCGCTAGCCAAGAACAAATAGCTTTCAAAGATTGCGCCGTCATGTATCGGGTTAATGCCCAATCGCGAGCCCTAGAGGAGACTTTCCTGAGATATGGTGTGCCCTATAAGCTTGTTGGCGGCACTCGCTTTTATCAGAGACAAGAGGTTAAAGATATTATTGCTTATCTCAGAGTTGTCCATAATCCGCAGGACAACGTCAGTTTGACTCGAATCATAAATGTGCCTGGCAGAGGCATTGGGCACAAGACCATTAACACTCTGCAATCTTGGGCCAAAGCTCGTGACATTCCCCTGTTCGAGGCTTCGGAACAAATAAGTCAAAATGCTATTGCTGACGAAGCGAAGCAATCTCTTCCGTCACGTATTGTCCAGGCACTAGCGGGATTTCACGCTCTTATGGCTACCCTCATTGGACAGAGCAATAAGCTAAGTCTTTCTGGCCTGGTGGATGAAATACTAAAGGACACCCGATATAGGGAATACATTCTGGACAAAGAGGATGGGGAGGAGAGGTGGGAGAACATAATGGAACTGCGCACTGTTGCCAGCGAATATGATGAATTTTCTCTTGACGAAGCTCTAACCACATTTCTGGAAAAGGTGAGCCTGGTATCGGATATAGATGAACTGGACGAAAAAGCTGATGCTGTGACCCTGATCACCCTGCATCAAGCTAAGGGATTGGAGTTTCCGGCAGTTTTTATTGTCGGTCTGGAAGAAGGAATTCTCCCGCACAGGAGATCTTTCGACGACCCTCAAGAAATGGAAGAGGAGCGTCGTCTTTGTTACGTGGGAATAACCAGAGCTAAGAAGCGACTCTTCCTTTTGCGCAGTTACCGTCGGAGCTTGTTTGGCGGCAGCACCGCAAATCCGCCGTCCCGCTTTCTTCAGGACATCTCACCCAGCCGGATAAGTCCTAGAAAACTATGGGAAGACACCCCCATCCCTGTGGCAACCACCGATGTTGTTGGACATCCCCCGGTATCACGTCAGCTTGTTAGTACTCTAACACTAAGGGTCGGCGACCATGTTAATCACAGCAAATTTGGCCGAGGCATAGTCATGAATTGCAGCCCTACCAAGGATGACCAGGAGCTGACCGTGGTCTTTGAAGGCGCCGGAGTCAAGAAGCTACTGGCCAGCCTGGCACCTCTGGAAAAAATCGAAAGGGATTACGATTTTGCCTCATGAACTGTTGACAAAATACACGAAACCGTGTAAGATAGGATGTAGATGCCCATTAGAGTTTTAGCGACCGAGGTAGTTTCCAAGATTGCTGCTGGGGAGGTGGTCGAGAGGCCGGCCTCGGTAGTCAAGGAGTTGATAGAGAACTCCCTTGATGCGGGAGCTACTCAGATTGCGGTAGAAGCCCAGGGTGGTGGAATGGAGCTAATCAAGGTGAGCGATAATGGGACAGGTATCCCGGCCTCGGAGCTAGAGCTTGCCTTTCGCAGGTATGCCACGAGCAAGATCAGCGATTTAGACGATCTGGAGAAAATCTCCAGCCTCGGCTTTCGGGGTGAAGCCTTGCCCAGCATGGCCGCCGTTGCCGAAGTAGAAATCTTCACCCAAACATCTTCGGAGACCGTAGGCAGCTATATGTCCTTGAGAAAGGGCGAGGTAGTCCGCAAGGAGAGCCGCGCCAGGCCGCAAGGCACTACCGTGACCGTGCACCGATTGTTTCGCTATTTTCCGGCGCGACTTAAGTTTCTCAAATCAGTAAATACCGAAGGTAGTCGCATCGCCCATTTGGCAAGCCAATACGCCCTGGCTTTCCCCGAGGTTAAGTTCAGCCTGGTTCTTGACAAACGCCAAAGCTTGCGCACTACGGGCAACGGTGACCTGGCCGACGTGGTAAGCGAGATATATGGTTCGGAGATAGCGCAGAAGATGGTAAAGGTGGAACAAAAGGATGGCCCGACTAAGGTCACTGGCCTAACAAGCCCACCTTCCTTAGCCCGTTCTAATCGCAACTATCTCAGCTTCTTCGTCAACCGAAGGTGGGTGCACAGTCCCTTGCTAAACCGGGCGACCGAGGAAGCCTATCATGGCTTACTTATGGATGGCCAGCATCCCATCACGGTAATCAATATCTCCCTGCCACCTCAGGAGCTTGATGTCAACATCCATCCCGCCAAAGCCCAGATAAAGTTTTGCCATGAACAGACTATCTTCAGCAGTGTACAGAAAGCCGTTGAGGATGCATTAGGCAAGACGCCTATAGCCAGATCGAAAGCTGTGCCCTTCTCAGTTAGCTCAGGGCAGTGGCAAAGCCCTCGCATGATAATGGATAACGAGCCAGCTTTTGTTGTTGCCCAGTTGCCCACCATGGAATTACCTGTTTTAAGAGTGCTGGGACAACTAGCCAACACTTATATCATCGCTGAGGGACCCGACGGACTCTATCTCATTGACCAGCACGCTGCTCATGAGCGCATACTTTATGACCGAATTTTAGCGCAGTGGTCACAAAAGGAAGTCGAAGTCCAGGGTTTACTACAGCCCATAACCATAGAGTTTAGCCCCAGAGAGGAAGAGACCCTGAGAGCTAATAAAGAGTCCTTGGCCGAATTTGGCTTCGCTATTGAATCTTTCGGAAATAGAAGCTATCTGATACGCGCCATGCCGGCACTAGCGGCCAGAGTGAATATCATTGAAATAGTAACTGCGCTGCTTGATAGCCTTGCCAGCAAGGAAAGCCTTAATCCCTGGGAAGAAAAGATAGCCCAATCTTTAGCCTGCCATGGTGCCCTCAGAGCAGGACAGCAGCTAAGCAACGAAGAGATGAGAGAGCTAATAAAGCAGCTAGAGCAAACCAAGCAACCGCGCGCCTGTCCCCATGGTCGGCCAACCATGATTCATTTAACCTCTCATCAACTAGAGAAGGAATTCGGCAGAATAAGCTAGTTCCGTCGGCCTGTCCACCGTGGTTAATCTAATATCTCCCCCGGTTCAACTTCCTTCAGAGTAGCATTAAACGGGGCATACCTCTCAAGTCCTTGGTTTCAACCTAAGTTCCGATCGCAGGGTTACTTTGAGGCCTACGTGTATGCTAGAATAAACGGCGTTTCATCGAGTTACTTACTTTGGCCTATCTGCATGAGATTTTCAATCGGAGGTACATATGATTTACTGGGCTCAGTTACTGCATTTCTATCAGCCGCCGACGCAGGTGCCATCGGTCCTAAGAAAGATATGCGACGAATCCTACCGCCCTCTACTTCAAGTCTTTAAGGAGTATCCCAACGCTCGAGTAACCATAAACTTCAATGGTGTGCTGACTGATATGCTGATGGACTGCGGCCATAGAGATGTAATCGAGGGCTTGAGAAGCCTTGCTGAGAATGGTCAGCTTGAATTCACCGGAACCGGCAAGTATCATCCTATTCTTCCCTTGATACCCAAGGAGGAAGTAAAGAGGCAGATAGACCTTAACACACAGACCAATAGCCGCTTCTTTGGAAAGGCATATGCACCCCAAGGATTCTTTCCCCCAGAGATGTGCTATAGCCGGGACATTTTGCAGCCTATTATCAAGTCAGGATGTCGTTGGGTTATCTTGAGTGGTATTGCCTGCCCTGCTGAATGGCCTCTAGATATTATCTACAGAGTGGAGATTGAGGGACAGGACATGGCTGTTTTCTTCCGTGATGATGTACTCAGCAACAGGATAAGCTTTCAAGAGTTGAAAGCTAAGGAGTTCATTGCTCACCTGGAAGAGTGGCAGGGCGAAAAAGAGAATATCTATGTAGTCACGGCTATGGATGCCGAAACTTACGGCCACCACATCCAGGATTGGGAAAGGACGTTCCTGGCCAAGGTTTACGAAGAACTGGAACAACCTGCACAGCCTCTCGAAGAGATTAAGCAAGCTAAGGTACTGGCTGAGCAGCACGCCACCCTTTTGACTAATAACGAAATTGCTGGCAAGATTCAGATGGTCACCATCAGCCAACTTCTCGACCTTTTCCCCCACGGCCACCCAATAGAGCCCAGGCCGTCCTCCTGGAGCACCACAGCCGATGACATGAAAGTCGGTAATTATTATCCTCTCTGGCAGGATAGGAATAATGAAGTGCACCGGCTTCAATGGGAACACTTGGGTATATGCGTTGAATTGGTCAACAAGGCACTCCAGTGTGCTGATAACGAGCAAAGCCGGCAATCTGCTACCATTGCTCGGGGACTTCTGGATCGTGCTGAACATAGCTGCCAGATGTGGTGGGCCAGTAAGTGCCCTATGTGGGACATCAACCTCATCCATATGGGCTTGCTCGATCAACTTCGAACTGTGGTTAACGCTTACCGGGCCATAAATAAGAGCGGGGCCAGTGAAGAGACCAAGCGGGAATATTATTACCGCACTGTTGCCGCCAGGGATATCAGAAACAAACTGGAAGATAGGCTATTTGTGCAGTAGGAGTGGGAAAGGAGAACCATGTACTGGACCAATTTTCTTCACATCTATCAACCCCCAACGCAGACTGAGGGAATAGTCCGTAAGGTCACCGAGGAGAGCTATCGAACGCTGGTACGCGTCTTGAGGGAGGCACCGGGAAGCAAAATTACCCTCAACATAAGTGCTGTTCTCACAGAACAGCTTGCCAGATACGGGCTTGATGATGTGATTGGAGGTCTTCGTGAATTAGCCGAGCGAGGCCAGATCGAATTCACCGGGAGCGCCATGTATCACCCTATTCTGCCTCTTATTCCCAAGGACGAGGTTATCAGACAGGTCAAGCTCAATACTGATGTTAATCAGCGCTACTTTGGGGAAATCTACAAGCCTAGGGGCTTTTTCCCCCCGGAGATGTGTTACAGTTATGAAGTAGCACAAACCGTGGCTGAGCTTGGCTTTCGCTGGATAATTGTGGATGAGATCTCCTTTAGGGGGAAAATTGGCTCCGTCAAATACGACCGGCTTTATAAAGTAGAAGGGCTGGGAGATTTTTTGGTGTTCTTCAAGGAACGCCCCTTCAGTGCTGGCATTACCTATGGAGCATACCCTTCGGCAGGACCTTTCATAGCAGCCCTTAAAGGCAGGTTAGAGGGGCATTCCTATCTTCTCACCGGCACCGATGGTGAAGTCTATGGACACCATCGCCCGGGGCAGGAAGAACTGCTCTCGGAGGTATTTGCCCGGGGAACCCCCAAGACATGTACCATCTCTGAGCTCATCAGACATTTCGTTCAGGTGAACACCGTGAGTCCCTTGCCTTCTTCCTGGAGCACCTGGGAAGATGAAATGGCGCAAGATATACCCTATCCTCAATGGCAATATCCCGGGCATGAACTGCACAAACTGCAATGGCAGCTAACCGATTTTGTATTGCACACTGTTAAAGAAGCTCCCTCAGGAGCACCTCGATTTTCTGAGGCACGTAGCCTTCTGGACCAAGGGCTTCATAGCTGTCAGTACTGGTGGGCCAGTTGCCGGCCCTGGTGGAGTGTAGAAATGATTGAGTGTGGTGCCCGGAAACTATATCAGGCTGTAGAATCATTGAGAGATGTCATCGATAAAGAACAGATGGAGGAAGCCAGCAGGCTGTTTCAAGCAGTGGTAAGCAAGGCAAGGCAATGGCAGGAATCAGGCGAAGCCCAGCGTCTGAAACAGAAATATAGAGAGGGGTACCCCGAGGTTTCCACCGAACTCACGTTTGGGGCTTAGGAAGAAAGCTATTATGAAGCGTGCTTACATCATCCTTGCCTTTCATGCCCATGAGCCGCTGTGGGACTTGCCCAACGAGCTTATTGCTCTGGTGGATGACCCTGAAATGCGCGATGCCGTTCGGGGAGAAAACTATATCTTGAAGAGGGCGGCTGAGGAACGTGATATATACGCCCATCTAATACGAACGGCGGAATCAATGGGGGCGCCAGTGACTTTGGATGCCACCAATGAACTTCTGGTGCAGCTAGCTTGGTATATACCGGAGAGTTTCCAGAACTTGGCAGCGGCTTACAAGAACGGCACCATATATCCCTTGTACACACATGCGCATCATACACACGCTGCGCTAGTTACTTCCGATGAGATAGCCGATGAACTCCGTCTCAATATGGAACTGCTTCATAAGGTCATGGGCATCCCTGAGCCAAGGCATCGTGGGGCATTTCCTACCGAAGGCTCTGTGGATGCATCTAAGCTAGCCGCGTACAAGGATAGCGGAATGGAATATGTCGTCTTTCCTCAACTAAATGATCACAAGGCACGTTTCATTGTGGATGGCAAGGGCGATGTTCAATACCGTGCCTTTGTGGTTGGGCCTGATATGCTCGCGCTACCTCGCCATTTCCCGGTTTCTCAGCGTATCTGGCGACCGATAACTCGCTATGATCCCAAAGGCGTAAAGAATCAGGGATATATTCTGGGAAAGTACTGGGTCTTTGCTGAAGAATATCGCAAAAAGTCTTACGTATCCTTTCCCATATCCTGGGAAGACGCAGTAGCCGAGTATACCGCGGTGCTGGAGAACGCACTGATGAATTCGCCTGACCAGGGGTTGATTCTCTACATTCAAGACCTGGAACTCATGGACTTCGGCGATATTGCCCTTCGGTTAATGGAACAGGCCTGGAAAAATGTAAGCAGCAAGAAGATTGCCGAGGTGCATTTTGTGACTCCTGATGACTATCTGGATAGCTTGGGCGATATAGCGAAGCTGCCTCGCGTCCGCTTTTACCAAATCTCCTGGGCTCCTGAAATACGCCTGGTTCTGCGCTCCGATGGTCACTATCCGCCTCTTGGCGCTGGAAAATTCAGGGGAATCGATGTTGAGATGACGGTTTTCAAGCGGCTGCCATTCACTTTCTGGGAACCTGGTCGTTTCCTCATAAATATTTATGGGGCGATCCTGGACGCCTTTGGCATTCCCAGACGACTAGCTGTAGATGCAACCTTGCTCCACGATACCAGATATGCTATCCCTCGCTTTGATTTCAAAGAGCAGCTAGCTTTGCACTATCGGCTGATGAAGCGAGCTTGCAACTGGGGCTGGCGACCGGAAGAAGGGCGCCAGAAGCGACCTTTCTTACACGGCTATCGTCTTTCGGAACTTCTTCTAGGCACTACGCCTGAGGATAGTGCCTTTGCTGCGACCAGATATGTGCACCCCGGTGATGACACCTACATGGGAGCGGAACGCATTCTGGAATTCCTTATTGACACCCGATTTGATTACCTGATAACCGGAATTGAGGATGGTCTTGCCGGTGAGCAGAAAGAAGCAGCCTTGCTGGAAATCAAGCGGGGACAAAGCCACCGTGTGATCGCAACCGAATTTATTCACCGTGCACTTGAAGCCAGCCACTCCTTCGAATCAGCAGCGACTCCCGACGGAAAGGGCGAGGCGTTAAATCGCCTTATTCGAGAGCTGAAAGGATATTGCCGAGAGGTCTTCGTCGCCACTGACCACATACAGCGCGCCTGG
>Ga0315544_1000844_pt1 | contig 26164 bp, 35 predicted proteins | sample SalMarSW160130MG_2_FD_202543 | JGI IMG/M metagenome (GOLD analysis project Ga0315544, IMG submission 202543) | Salt marsh sediment microbial communities from the Plum Island Ecosystem LTER, Massachusetts, United States - Salt Marsh Sediment SW1601-130 ... | reverse complement strand
GATGAAAACAGGGATTTCCTCTGGCAGCCAGGTGATGTAGTTTATTTTCGTTTTGATGAAAACAATATTGATAAGGACCGCGGAGGATTTATTTCTCCTCATACCGATGATAACGGAATCAATCTGGTTATAATGATTTCCCCTGAAAATAATGCACTGGAAGAAGTCGATGTACTTCAGGAATACGAAATTGTGGGACACTATCGCTACCCGCAGCCGGAAGTAGATTAAATTTTACTGCTTTGCTATTGAAAAATAAAAGGATTGAAGTTGGTCCTGTAATCAAACCAATCCACTTTTTCAACTCTTTTTAAAGAACCGACTATTTTATAGGTAAGCGGCGTAAATACAATCTCAAGGGAAACCTTAAAAACGTAATTGGAAATAATGATAAGGAGCACCAGATCATTTGGATATACTCCCAGAAAAGCAATAACTACGAAAATGATTGTGTCAATTCCCTCGCCGACAACCGTAGACCCAATTGTCCTCGTAAAAAGCCATTTTCCTTTTGTAAGGATTTTCATTTTTGCCATAATAAAGGAATTCGAAAATTCTCCTGCAAAATAAGCAATAAGAGAAGCAGTGACTATTCTCGGTGTTTGTCCGAGTATTCTCATGTAAGCTTCCTGATATTCCCAGCCGATTGCGGGTTTGATCAAACCTATTAGTCCGAGGGTCAGAGACATAAGGGCCGCACAGAAAAATCCTATCCATATTACCTTCCTGCTTCGTCTGAATCCATAAACTTCTGTCAGTATATCCCCAAAAATATAGGATAGCGGAAAGAGAATCGTTCCGCCGTCAAAAGTAAATTTCCAGATTTCCACGATTTTAGATGAAGCTATATTGGAAATAAGAAGCACCGCGACAAAAAGACCGGTTATAAGATCCAGATACCTGAACCTTTCAAAATTGGGATTACTTACCGGGTTATTGAAATCGATTTTCATTTTCTTATGGCTCTATTATATTTCTAATAATCAAAATCCATGAATTTTATATTATACAACAAAAAATATTTGTTGTACCCAAAAAGAACCTTAACGGCTATTCCCTTGATTAAAATTTTGAAATAATAGTATATATTGGGTTATAATGATTTAAATGATATTTAATTAATTTTTATAAACCGGGGGTTTTAAAGATGGACGAAAAGAATAAATTTGATAAAAAAGATATAAGCTACATAATAGGAGGGGCAATAATAGGAGCAATCGCCGGTTATATCATAAAGAGGGTAGGTATAAAAAACTTGATGGGTTTGTTAAAAAAGAAAGAAATCATTCCTTCCTCAATTTCAAATTTACTGGATGAATTTACATCAGGTAGAAAATCAGAAGAATAACTCCCTGTCAGATTAAAAATTAATTTAACAGGGAATCAAATATAATACTTTAAAATTATTTTTGTAGTTTCTTTATTTTTTTGTCAGTTACTTTCTGGGCTTTTTTCTCATTACCATAAAATAATAAACGATTGCTGCTACGCCATTTAGTTGACTTACAAAAAAGGTCACTATTAGAATAACGAGCCACATGGTTTTGGCATTCTCTCCGCCTGTTCCGGCCGGGAACTCATTTGGTTTCCTTTTTGCGCAATCCACAAGAGCAATGATCCATACAACAAAGAAGAAAAGCCCTATCAGGCCTGCGATTACCGCGAAGCAGATAAGCACACCCGCAAATCCGCTAGCGGCCATCCCTTTCCAGACCTCTCCTGCCTGCCATCCATACCTGCAGCCGGTTCCAAGAAGCGACATCACGGCAATCAACAAGAGCGAAGCCGGTAGTAATATTCTTTTCATTATGCCTCCAGTCAGTTTATAAATAATATTATTAAGAATTTTTATTATTCTAACATTAATAAAATATCCATTCAAACTTCAAAAATCATTTATATTCCGCTTCCCTTAATTTCGGAGAGTCAAACCAGGAACCTGATATTTTATAAATTCCTTCACTTGATTTAGAGATCACGGTGGTTACTGTCACTCCTTCTTCTTCCAACGTATATTCAGCTCTGTAAACTACCAGAATATTCCCGTTCTTAGTTGTATAGCCGGAATACTTCTTTGAATCCGGCATATATTCCCCGGCATTTTCCTCTAAATATGATGAAAATTTTATAAATTCTTCTTCTGTAACTGCTTCAAGCATACCGGCATCCATATCTTCTTTATAAGCAGAGTAATCCTGATTATTCAGAGCAACAAGATATCTTTCTGTTGCCTGATTTGCAAAAGATAGTGCCTGCTCATCGATCGGTCTGCATCCCATAACAAGTTGCACCAAGATAAATACCAATAAAATCAATAATATCAAATTTTTTCTTTTCACTTTAAGATCTCCGTACCTGAGTTTTAATATAATAAATATTCTTTATAAATCTTAAATAATTTAATCATTCCGGAATTTAAATCAATTCCCCATTTCCAATAATACTTCCAGATCGATATCTAAAAATATTATGAAAGTATTGTTCCGGGTTTCAGCCAGCACAAAAGCTTGCTCATCTGTTCCTTTCGAGGCAAGTAGTATCGTACCCTGCCCATCATTTTCGCCTTCAGCTATATCCTGTATTTTCAATATCAACCATCCTTTGCTGTGAAGTGTCTCGTAATAATCAAGGACTTCCGTTTTATTATCAGGAGTAGAGTATATGGTAGTTGTAAACTCCTCGTCTTTTATATCCCCGGGCAGATTTTCCAGGATTGAAAGATCTTCTTTGGATAAACTTGCACCATACTTATCAATTAAACCCGTAATCTCATTCATGTTACCTTCTACTTGTACAAGAACCATAGAACCAGGATAAATCAAATCTTCATTAACAAGACTCAGATCGATTTCCTTGCCGGTTTTTATCTCAAATCCGGTAATTCTTTCAATATATGAAAACAAAGGACATACACATGATGTACTGATAACAGTAATAATCATAAATAAAAATATAGCGGTAAGCAATAATTTTGATTTTGTATTTCTTTTCGCTTTCATTGCAAACACCCTCCAACTAATAATGGTAATATTTAATTATGCACAGTATAGAGAAATTGTAAAATGCTTAAATGTGGACAATTCTTATCTTGTATATATCCTGGGGATCCTCTTTTTGAGCATACATACGACTTCATAGTTTATGGTACCTATTAATCTGGCAATATTATCTGCAGTTATTTTTTGATCTCCAGAATCACCTATAAGGATAACTTCATCGCCCACATTTATATGGCTTTCTTTCGCAATATCGGTAATATCTATCATAAACTGATCCATTGTGATATTTCCTACTACAGGTGCATATTTTCCGTTAATTAAAACCTCAGCTTTATTTGCCAGCGATCTTGGATATCCATCCGCATAGCCAACAGGTACGGTAGCGATGATACTCTCTCTTTTCGTTCTAAAGGTTCCGCAATATGAGATCAGTTCATCTGAAGGAACCTCTTTAATAAAAGTTATTCTTGTTTTAAGGCTGAAGACAGGTTTCAGTTCGGATACCGCTCTACTAGCTTCGGGATCCAACCAGTCTGTATAATCTTCGTCGAAAGGATTAAGCCCGTATATTGAAATCCCGGTTCTAACCATGTCCAGGTGCATGTTTCTGTGTTTAAAAAATACTGCACTGTTTGCACAATGAAAAATCTTTACAGCTATCTTTTTAGCCTTCAACTTATCAATAATTTCATTGAACCTTTTCCATTGTTGTTCCGTATAATGGTTATCCCTGCCGCCGGCGCAGGAAAAATGAGTAGAGATAGCTTCTAATTTCAAATTGGGAAGTGAAGATATCCTTAAAATCTCACTAACGGCATCATTAAAGTTTATTCCTATCCTGTTCATGCCTGTATCTATATTTACACTTACTATTACTTCTTTTCCGATTCTTTCGCATTTTTCCGAAACAAACTGTGCCGCTTTATATGAATTTATATTAAGGATCAGATCATATTTTATGGCCTCTTCTACTGCTTCGGGAGGACTTTCACCTAAAATATAAATGAGCCCCGTTATTCCTGATGCCCTTAACTCCATACCTTCTTCGACTATTGCCACTCCCAGCGCATATACACCGCATTTTATAGCCTGCTTTGAAACTTCGACTGCGCCGTGACCATAGGCATCGGCCTTAACAACTGCCATTACTTTTGTATTTTTAGAAACAGCAAATGATTGGATTATTTCAAGATTATGACACAGGTGAGAGAGATTTATCTCGGCCCATGCAAATCTTTTATCTATTATTGGATTTTTATTCATTTAATCTGATTAAAATAATTGTTTTCAAACCATTGATTTAACTATATCCGCTCTTGTAATTATACCGGCGAGATCACCTTTCCTATTCAGGACGGGTACTCTGTTTACATTGTTTCTTATCATTATATTGGCGACCTCACTGACCAGCGTATCCTCCCTGACTGTTCTGACCTTTGCGGTCATGATGTCCTCTACCTTTGTCCCCAGATATTTTTTAAGATTACTTTTGAATTTATTCAGACTTTCAAGATATATTATACTATCCAGCAACTTGAAATATCTTGGAAAATGCAGATCGGAATCTCTTACGATCAGATCCCCTTCTGTGGCTACCCCTACCAATTTATCATCATCATCGACTACCGGTACACCGCTTATTTTATTTTTTAAGAGCAATTCCGATAATTTTTCAACTGAAGCATTTTTATTTATGGTGATGACTTTTTTTGTCATGATATTCTTTGCTAAAAGCTCTGGCATCTTTAATCTCCTTCACTTATATTTTTTATTCAAATATCTTTATATTTGACTCTCTCTATTTCTAAAAAAACTCTCTTTAGCCCCTCCAAAAGATCTGTTGCAATGAGTGAGGTCCTGCTGGTTTCTCTTATCATGATATCCGCTGCCATACCATGGATATAAGCCCCGCAAACCGCACCTTCCAGTGGTCCCATTCCCTGGCAGAGCAGCGAACCAATGATACCGGTTAGAATATCGCCGGTACCTGCCGATGCCAGACCCCAGTTTCCGGTCGGATTGATAAAAGTAGTATCTTTATAATCGGAAATTACTGTCCTCGCTCCTTTAAGCACAGATATCATTTTATATTTTTTGGCAATTTCCATATTTATTTTTATCCTGTCTTCCGGATTAATTTTATCCACACCCTTTATTGATGACATTTCTCCGGCATGAGGTGTTGCTACAACATTTTTAAGGTCCAAATTTCCTATATCGTATTCGCCATTCTTCTTAACATCTTCCTGTCCGTAGAATATAGAAAGGGCATCGGCGTCCAGCACTAACGGCTTTTTTATTTTCTTAAGCAGTTCCCTTACAAGGCGCATGGTATCGGGGTTCCTCGAAAGTCCCGGCCCCACAGCCAGGGCATCAAATCTACCGGCAAGTTCCAATATTTTATTCAGACTATCCGGATGTAAAGAAATATCTTCCGTTTGTTCCACAGGATAGGTAATGACTTCCGTCAACTTCTCCTCATAAATATCATTTAACTCGCGCGGACAGATAAGCGATACCATCCCGGCACCTGATCTCAATGCACCCATACAGGTCATGGATGCGGCACCGGTAAAACCAATCGAACCTGCTATCACCAGCAGATTTCCTACTTTATGCTTATAAGTCCATGATTCTTTCGCAGGAATATTTTCGGCAACCCATTGAAAATCAGGCTCAAAAATCTGTTCATACCGCTCGTAATATTTTTCCGGGATACCTATATCGATAATTTCGATCTCGCCTGTAAAATCCGCTCCCGGATAATTTACCAGTCCTATCTTCTTGCAGCCAAGGGTTATGGTTTTATCTGCCCTTATTGCCGTTCCCAGAACTTTTCCGGAGTCGGAATCAATACCTGAAGGAATATCTACGGAATAAATCGCGAGATCACTTTTTTGTTCCCTGGCTGAATTTATAATTCCGATGACCTCTTTCGAAGGTCCGTGAATATCCTCACCGTGAAGACCTGTGCCAAATATGGCATCTATAACAAAATCTGCTTTCCTGATCTCTTCTTCGAATAAAGAAATTATTTTATTATTTTTGGGATCTAAATAATATATGGCATCGCCTCTGATTGACCTGAGCTTTTCAAAATAAAATAAACTGTCAGGACTGAATTTGCTTACAGGGGACAGATAAAATACACTTATCTTCATTCCATAATCAAGTAAATCGCCGGCAGCAACAAATCCATCTCCGCCATTGTTCCCGCTTCCGCAAATAACAAGACCTCTGGCGGTCCTTTTCAGAGTCTTATTTTCAAAATCACTAATAATCTTTTTAGAAACTCCGCTGCCCGCATTTTTCATAAGCAGTTTTGAATCGATCCCATCCACCATGGCTTTTGCATCGATCTCTGCTATTCTGCTGCCTTCTAAAATTCTTGTTAATTTCATTTCTATTTATTTTATAATTGATCCAACCTGTATCTTGCCTGCTGGCTCGATTTATAAAAATTATATCACCTGATGATCCTAAGCAACCATTCTTCTTTATAAATCATAAAATTGCAACTGCATGGGCAACAGCAAAATTTTCTGTTGTCGAAACCGATATTTTTATCTCTTTTATTCTGAGACCCTTCACAAACTCAAAAGTTTTCCCGTACAACTTTATATAAGGAGCACCGCTTTCCATATTCATAAGTTCGATCTCGTTTAATGATACGTTCCTGCTTATCCCTTCAGCCAGTGATTTGGAAACTGCCTCTTTTGCCGCGAAACGTGCCGCAAGGCTCTGATACATACCTTTATTTTTCCTGTCGCAATAGTTTATTTCATTTTCAGTATAGACCCTGTGTAAAAACCCTGAATTATTCTTAATGGCAGATTTTATTCTTTTTACCTCTATTATATCTGTGCCGACTCCGAATATTTCCATAAATATTTACTCCACTGTAACACTCTTTGCAAGATTTCTTGGCTGATCCACGTTTCTGCTCAGGTTTTTAGCTATGTAATAAGAATATAATTGGACAGGAATAATGGTTAAGATGGCATATAATTCCTCCTGAATTTCGGGTATCCGAAAAACATAATCCGAATATTTTTGTGTATTTTTATCATTTTCACTGATTATAGAAAATATAGTTGCTTTTCTTGCTTTTACTTCCTGAATATTGCTCAATATCTTTTCGTAAACCGAATCATGGGGCATAATTCCTACTACTACTGTTTTTGAATCTGTAAGAGCTATCGGGCCATGCTTCATCTCACCTGCCGGATATCCTTCTGCATGAATATAAGAAATCTCCTTAAGTTTCAGGGCACCTTCCAGTGCGGTCGGAAGTCCAAAAATCCTCCCCAGAAAGAGAAAACATGTATACTTATAAGTTTTATCGGCAATTTTCTTTATTTCTTCTGCGCGGTCAAGTATATTTTGTATCTTATCGGGTATGGTTTCCAATTGCCTGATTACTGCTTGAAATTTATTTTTATCGATAAGCCTTTTGACTCTGGCAAAATATAAAGCCATTAGATACAGGACCATAATCTGCGCGGTATATGTTTTTGTGGCACACACACCTATTTCCGGACCGGCATATGTATAAATCACTGCATTTGATTCTCTTGCTGCGGTACTCCCCACTACATTTGTAATGACCACTATTCTTGCTCCTCTGGATTTTGCCTCTCTGATTGCGGCCAGTGTATCAATGGTTTCTCCAGATTGAGTTATGGCCACAAATAAACAATTATCTTCGGCCAGTTGATCCCTGTATCTATATTCCGAAGAAAAATCCACTTCAACAGGAATTCTCGCCCATTTCTCTATGACCTGTTTTCCTATTAAAGCCGTGTGATAAGATGTCCCGCATGCGATTATCCGAACCTTCTTCAGACTTTTGATCTGTTCAGGTGTCATATCAAGTTCACCGAAATTCAACTTTCCATTTACCAGTCTTCCTCTCATCGTTTCTTTGACTCCATAAGGTTGTTCGAATATTTCTTTTAACATGAAATCTTCATATCCGCTTTTTTCTGCACTTATAATGTCCCAGTCGACTTTAAATGGTTCTCTCTTGACCGGTTCCCCATCACTATTAAAAATTTCCACTTTATCCGCGGTCAGCTTTACAGTCTCGAAATCATTTACTACGATAAAATTCCTTGTATATTCAAGCACTGCAGGTATATCCGAAGCAAGAAAGTTTCCATTTCCTGAAATTCCAACAACCAGAGGGCTGGTAATCCTTGCCCCGATAATTTCGCCCGGATTTTTTACAGAAATTGCTACAATGGTCCCCGATCCTTTTATTTTCTTTATAACCTTCTGCATTGCTGAAAGCAAATCCCCTTCATAGTATTTCTCCAACAGATGGGGCAATACTTCGGAATCGGTTTGTGAAATAAATTTATGTCCCTCTTTTTTAAGTTTCTCCTTTAGCTCAGCATAGTTTTCTATTATGCCATTGTGAACAACTGCTATACTACCGCTTTCATCCAGGTGGGGGTGGGCGTTTATTTTAGTCGGTTCGCCGTGGGTGGCCCATCTTGTATGCCCGATCCCACAGTTTCCATTAATTTTTAAATCATTTACTTCTTTTTCCAGTATACTGATTTTCCCTGCTTCTTTGACAACATTTATTCTTAAATTCGTCGAACCTGCCGTCGAATCTGCGATTTTATCTTGTTTTCTCTCTATTATGGCAATGCCAGCCGAATCGTAACCTCTGTACTCCAATCGTTTGAGTCCGTTTATTAATATGTCTTTACATTTCTCATTTCCAACACATGCAACGATTCCACACATTAAAATCTCCCGCAGTATTTTTTAACAATTTTTTAAAATCTAACTATAAGTTTAACCGGCAAAAATTCCTGTGATTATTCAAATAAATATACAATATTTATACTTGCCGTAATTTCTATTTCCTGAGGCAGAATTGTAGGGGATGTGACCCTGCCTAAAGCTTCTGTGTCTTCTGCTGTTTTCGATATCGAAAACAGCGGCCCCGGATATGACGTCTCACTTTCGGATATATAAAGTATCTGGCTTATTGTCAGACCTGTTGAATTTGCAATTGCATATGCCTTATTAGCTGCATCTTTTGATGCCTCTGCGAGAGCTTTATTTACTGCTGTCCTTTTCGATTCATCCGTAAGGTCAAAACCTATCGATGATATATCATTTGCGCCTGACTCTGTTGCAGTAGCAATTATTTCTCCGACTTTTTCCAGGTCGGTTGTCGTTACCTCGAGGGTACTTGTAACCTGATAAGCATAAATCCTCGGCGGTTTATTTTTCTGTGAATAATCGTATAAAGGATTGAGGTTGAAGCCGGTTGTTTCTATTGTAAGATTTTCGGCATTTAAATTTTCTATTGCAGAAATTATTTCTTCGGAGATCCGGCTATTTTCATCTACTGCGCTCCGGGTCGAGGGTTTTTCCGTTATTACCGATATATCTATAAAGACTTCATCCGGAATAACTTTGACCGTACCTGAACCTGTTACGGATATCGTATTTTGTAGGTTTGCAGTTAAACTTTCACTTGCGGTACCAAGGGGAGCGATTTCCCCATCCAGGCATCCCGAAAGTGTTACTGCTGCGAAGACTAAAATTAATGAGACTATAAAAAACAATGATATTTTTATAATTTTATTTTTCATTCTTTCTCCTTTTTCCATTCACATATGAATAATTCAGAGTGATTATATAACAAACCAGGTGATATTTAAAACTTCGATGTATATACGACTCCACGATTATAATCTATTTTGAATATAAACTTTTCCAGTATTCTAATTTTCCTGTTTCTTTTGTTTAAAATTAATACAACCTGGTGCAAAAATATTAATTTAGTACTATAACAAAAGCTATAAAAAATCAGTTAATTCATGATAATTAAACAAATCTTTGAAATATATTTTAGTAAAGTAACATATATTTATAATACATTTATTATATGTTATTATAAAATCGTAAAATCAAAATATATCTTACAAAAACTATCTTAAGCTATTCAAAAAGGAGGTGAAAAATGAAGGATTTTCTATCATTTCGTAAGATGATAACTCCGGTAATTATTCAGATTCTATTTTGGATTGGCGTTGCTGTATTCGTTATTCTTGGTTTCGTTACGATTGGTGTAGGTGCAAGTATGCCGTGGGGTGGTGGAACCACAGTCTTAATCGGGCTGGCATATATTTTATTGGGACCTGTTGGGGTAAGAATATATTGCGAAATATTAATCTTATTTTTCCGCATGAACGAAACTCTTACTGAAATCAAGAATAATACTGAGCCAAAAGCATAAAAAAATAATTCTTATTTACTTAAGAGCAGGTTATTTGTAAATTGTAAATAATTTTACAACTTCTATGGCCTGCTAAAATATCGTATCTTTAATATTTATATAATATTGATGATCATCATTCCAGTAGATACCATTGGAAAGGAATAAAATTCTACTGACTCTTATAAAAGCACCTGCTTTGCTTATTGCATTATTTACCACAACCATTTTTTGGGGAAAATTTTTCTATACAGAATATTAAAAAACAGAGATAATAATCAAGTATTTTTAAACTGATTTTAAGGAAGGTATTTATGGATGTTATCATAAGAAATAGTTACGATCTGATGAGTGAATATGCCGCCGGGATCATAGCAAAATGTATAAAATCGAAACCCAATTGTGTCCTTGGACTTGCAACAGGAAGTACCCCAATAGGGACATACAGGGAACTTATACTGGTGCACGGTCGTGGGCTTGATTTTTCGGAAGTCAAAACTTTTAATCTTGATGAGTACCTTGGTGTCGGAATCGATCTTGTCAAGCCATATCATCTGGACCAGAGTTATTCAAGGTTTATGTACGAGGAACTTTTCAGACATATAAATATCAAAAAGGAAAATACTCATGTTCCTGACGGGCTCTCGAGAGAACCTGATAAGTTTTGTAAGTGGTATGAAGATGAGATAAAAAAAGCAGGCGGGATAGACCTGCAGCTCCTCGGGATAGGCGGCGATGGCCACTGGGCGTTCAATGAACCCGGATCCTCTCTGTCTTCCAGGACCAGAGTCGAACCATTGACAAAACAGACTCTGGATGATAATTATGAGAGTTTTTACAGGAAGGCAAAAATAGGAAGAGACGATATGCCGCATTTTGCAATCACGATGGGAATCGGAACGATTCTTGAAGCAAGGCAATTGATTATGCTTGCCAGCGGAAAGAAAAAAGCAAAAGTCGTAGCAAAAGCACTTGAGGGACCCATAACATCACAGATCACAGCATCGGCAATACAGCTTTACGGCGGAGAGGCAACTGTTGTCCTTGATGAAGATGCCGCCTCGGAACTGCAAAATACGGATCATTACAGACATGTTGAAAAATTAAAATTGGATTTCAAGTCAGGCCCGATATCTCAGTCTTAAAAAATTTCTTCCTTTTCCTGTTTTGTATAGAATAGTTTCATGTACTGCTCTTCGGGAAGCAGTTCCGTACTGCCAAGAAGATAAGATCTTGCTTTCTCTCTGTTGGCTATCGCTTTTTCTTCTATAGCAAGTAATTTTTCAGGAATTTTATGTTTTAAAAGCATCTCTTTGATCTTTTCAAAAATATCATGACTTCCCAAGAGAAATTCCCCCTCACTCAGGATCTTTGATGCAATCATAGATTTAAAAGTATCGAATTTTAATTGTGTCCGTACTTTTCCAATATCTTTTACGATATAATCTATCTCTTCTCTGTAACTGGGATTTTTAATAAGATAATATTTTTCCTGATATATCGAGTTGTCGATATCTTTTACTGTACTCTCGGGCAGATTTTCAGTAACTACCACAATATCGATATCTGAACCCCTTACGAGTTTTCCTGTCGATTTCTCAGGCCTTGGTTCCGAATGCGCCATTTGATAAACTATGTCACCGGCAATGATAAAGCAGGCACTGCTGGTTATAATCGCCGGTTCTGCCTGACATTCTGCTATTTTTTTAATTATTTCCCGGGCAAGTTCAAATTTTTGCCTGCTTATATTTTTTATTTTATTATAAAGCGAATCTACTCTCTCGTCGATTTTCCCGGAGTCTTTTTTCAGACCTATAACAGTATATGTAAGGAATTCCCTTTTTATAGAAGGGGAAAGCCTGCCGTATCCTTCGACCCTTATATCAAGCCTTAAAAATCTTTTACCGAATGTTTTTAAGATGATTTCGTTGGATTTGTTGCAAAGGCGCCACAGAGAGAGTTCGTCCAACATGGTTTTGTCACAGAGTTCCTTGCCGGTTAGAGGACCGTATATTTTTAGAAGTTCGATAATCCTATTTATCATAAATCACAAATCCGGATGACAATATAATGAAGGCAATAAAAATATTTAATTTCTTTGTATGCTCTCCAAAAGAAATCCCGGAGGATCAGCCGATGCCCGGTGATAATAGTAGGTGCGTTAATTTAATTTATCTTCCACCACTTTTACTATTTTATCTGCAAGTCTTTCTGTATCGCTTTTATTTGGGCCCTCAAGCATTACCCTGCAAATAGGCTGGGTGCCGGAATATCTTACAAGAACCCTGCCCCTGTCAGCGAGTTCCTTTTCGACTTCTGCAATCACACTCTTCAATTCAGGTATTTCTTCAAGCGGGGCTTTTCTTTTAACCTTTACATTTATTAAAACCTGAGGGAATGTCTTCATTACCTTTGCCAGTTCCGAAAGTGTTTTTTTATCTTTTTTCATAACAGATAAAAGCTGCAGCGCGGTTAAAATACCATCTCCCGTAGTATGATATTCCTTGAAAATGACATGGCCTGAATCCTCTCCCCCGATAATGCTGTCGTTTTTTATCATTTCCTCGAGAACATATCTGTCGCCGACTTTTGTTGTCACATTCTTTATATCCATCTCCTTGAATGCAACGGAAAGACCCAGATTGCTCATCACAGTCGTAACCACCGTGTTATTCTTCAGCCTGCCTTCTTCCTTCAATTTCTTTGCACAAATTGCAATTATTTTATCGCCATTGACTATATCGCCTTTTTCATCTATCGCTATTAGCCTGTCTCCGTCACCGTCAAAAGCAAGCCCAATATCTGCTCCGGACTCGACTACTTTTTTTGCAAGAGTTTCGGGATACAGGGAACCGCAATCCAGATTAATATTCTGTCCATTCGGGCTTATATTCAGAGCAATGATATCGGCCCTCATTTCCTTAAACAACGTGGGGGCGACTTTATAAGTGGCTCCATTTGCACAATCAAGTACAATCTTCATTCCTTCGAGATCAAAACCAGCAGGGAAAGAATTTTTGAGAAATACGATATATCTTCCGCTGGCGTCTTCTTCTCTTGAAACATGACCCAGATTTTCTGCATCCGTAAGAAGAGTCGGAAGTTTCTGTGATAGTATCAGTTCTTCAATTTTTAATTCTGCTTCATCATTCAACTTGTATCCGCTATTTGAAAATATTTTGATTCCATTGTCCTGATACGGATTATGTGAAGCGGAAATCACTATCCCTGCATCAGCATCCAGGTTAATAGTCAAAAAAGCTATACCGGGTGTTGGCACGGGACCAATAAGTATTACATCCGTTCCCATCGAACATATACCTGATACAAGGGCACTTTCTATCATATAACCGGAGAGCCTTGTATCTTTGCCTATGACGATCCTTAAACGGTGTTTTCTCTTTTTTAAAATATAAGCAGTAGCTTGCCCAATTTGCGCAGTCATATCAGGAGTTATTGGATATTGATTCGCAACTCCTCTGATCCCATCTGTTCCGAATAACTTACTCATATCTTTATCTCCTTTTTCTTATCACTGATTTATCTTCCAGTTTTCAGCGCTTAAGAGTTTATATCCTTTGTTTTAATATTTGTGTCTGTTTTAGCTTTATTATAGTTTTTGGAGGACAGTAGCCCCTTGCAGTCGTATTCGGGTATAAAAGTACATCCTTCCCGAGTATGGTCCCCGGAGTTGTAACGCTATTGCATCCCGTTTCCACTCCATCTGCAAGTATTGCCCCAAATTTCCTTAAACCTGTTTCATATCTTTTACCTTCTATGCTGATCACGACATCTGATTCGACTATCTTTAAATTTGCCAGTTTCGTCCCTGCACCCAGATTTACTTGACCAAGAATACTATCCCCGATATATGCAAAATGTCCCGCTTTACTTCCACCAAGCATTGCGCAGGATTTTAATTCAGTTGTATGTCCGACCACGCATCCGTCTCCGACAAGTGTATCACCTCTTAAATATGCTCCCTGTCGCAGTTCGGTATTATCACCAATAATAGCCGGTCCTTTTATCAATACACCCGGTTCTACAATTGTGCCTTTTCCGATATATATTTCATTATCCATGAGGATGGCACCGGCATAAATCACACTTGCACCATCGAGAATCTCGCCGTCTTTTTTTATGATTAATTTCTTTTTTGATATGCTGACATCAAATCCTGATTCAATGACTTTATCCTCATACAGGACCAGGGTTTTGTTTATAAGTATTTCGCCTTTTTTTCTTAAATCAGAAACATTCGGTCTGATGTTATCACCGATGTATTTTTTTAGTTTTTTAAGAGCATCCCATACATATTCAGTGTCTTCAAAAAGGCTTTTAAACCTTGTCTGGGAAAGATCAAAGAAATCTTCAGACTTAAGCATTGATACTCCTTTTATAAATTATCCCTCTATATAATTTCTCTTAATAAATGGGGAGGTCATACAGGATAATAAACCAAAATAATCAAGATTAAAAGAGATTATTCCACCTGCTTCCAGATTTAAAGTATTTTCTCCGTGTTTTTTTAGTTTTTCTTCCCTTACACTTAAAATAGTGTGGTCGCTGCTCTGGTTCAAAATACTCAAATAATCGCTGCGGCAGTGAATATTCTTACTATTCACATCCTGAAGCCCGAAGGCCAGTATTACTTTATATACATCATCATTTCTTTTTTTAACCTCTATTATTTCGGCTTCAAGAATAAACGAGTCCGTATATGCGTCTTTAATGGTCCTGTAATTTACAGTATCATGCCCGAGGAGTATAGCTTCTCCTATCCTTACCTGATTGACTCCTTTGGAAATCGAACCTTTTTCTATTAAATTCCAGACACTTGAATTTCCACCCGAGATTACCGGTATATTTATTCCTGTGATTTTCATAACATCTTCCCTCAGATCTACAAGCATTTTTAGACTTTCAGGGTCCGGACCATTTTTAGTGACACACCTTGCATTTGTCCCCAAACCATATAATTCGATAGATCCGAAATTATCTACTATCTGCTGACAGAAATTCACTACTTCCTCCGGGAGCAGCCCTTCTCTGCGGTCATCTGTTTCCACCATAACTATTATTCTATGCTTAATCTTCTTCCTGCGGCAGATTTTTTCTATTATTTCCAGAGTTTTTAACTGGGTATTTAAGCTGATATCACAAATTTCGAGTAAATCTTCGACTTCACCGGGCATGGGGCTCCTCATCATTAGAAGCTTCTGATCTTCCCCGTAAAAATTCCTTAATTTCTTAAGATTTTCCAGCCGGCTGTCTCCAAAAACAGCAATACCGGATTTTTTCATTGCCCCTGCTATTTTAACATCTCCCAGTACACACTTGGTAACACCGACTACAGATATTCCAAGATCCGCGCACCGCGTATTAATGATCTCACTATTATAAGAAATTTTATCCAGGTATATTTTTAAGCAAGGATAACTCATTAAGAAAAGATATTTATCTTTTGGAGAACTGAGGTCTTTTTCTGGCTTTTTTGAGACCGTATTTCTTTCTTTCCTTTATTCTTGAATCTCTGGTCAAAAAACCTTCTCTTTTTAGCAACGGCCGATATTCTTCATTGATCTCAAGTAGTGCTTTCGAAATACTGTGACGTAACGCTCCTGCCTGACCGGAGATTCCCCCTCCAGACAAATCTGCAATAACATCATAAGCATTCTCAGTACTGGTAACTTTGAAAGGCTCCATAATAATTGTTAAAAGAGAGTCTCTTCTAAAATATTCCTTGAAATCTCTTGAATTAACAGTGATTTTTCCTTCCCCGGGCATCAGCCTTACTTTTGCCACAGATCGCTTTCTTTTACCGGTTGAACTATAAACTACCTCTTTTGCCAAATTAATTCTCCTTCTTACAAATCAATTTTTTCAGGTTTTTGCGCATTATGCAGATTATTTTCACCCTTATATATTTTTAATTTCTTAAGTATTTTCTTACCCAGAATGTTATGGGGCAGCATTCCCTTTACTGCATTTCTTAAAACAAATTCGGGTGATTTTTCCATCATTTTTTCCAGACTGGTAACCTTCAGGTTCCCTACATATCCGGAATGTCTGTAATAATTCTTATGTTTTAACTTATTTCCGGTAACTTTTATCTTATCTGCATTTATGACTATGACAAAATCACCACAATCCAGATGCGGCGTGAAAGTCGGTTTATTCTTGCCTCTTAAAATTCTGGCTATTCCCGTGCATAGACGTCCCAGAGTTTTATCTTTCGCATCAACCAGAAACCACTTTTTCTTGATTTCTTCTTTTTTTAAGTTAAATGTTTTGAGCCCTACATTTACCATAGATTCCTCCAGTTACCTAAAATATTCCACCCTCGTAAGAAAAAGGCCCTTCGCCGGCACTATTCCCCCGGCAAATTTTCTATCTCTATTCTTCAGAGCTTCGCTTATACTTGAGATTGCTCTCTGCCCGCTTCCTATTTCAAGCACAGTACCGACTATAACCCTTGTCATGTTATATAAAAATGAATTCGCCGCTATTTTAAAAATCACCAGATCACCCCTGGTTCTTTCTACCGTAAACCTGTATACTTTCCTGACTGTGTTTCCGCTCAGACATTCCACATTACAAAAAGATGCGAAATCTTTTGCTCCCAAAAACATCCGAGCGGCTTTTTTCATCGCCTTTATCTCCAGTTTCCTGGTTATAAGAATACTGTACTTTTTCAAAAAAACACTTTGATACTCTTTGTTTACAACAAAATAGCTGTACTCTCTTAAGCCTGCATCCCTTCTGGCATCAAAAGAAGGGCTTACTCTTTCAATTTTTTTAATAACCATATCATCAGGAAGCAAACTATTTATGGACCATAATATCCTGTAGATATCCGGTTCCTTATTGGTTTTAAAATTAATTACCTGATATCTTGCATGGACCCCTGCATCAGTTCTTCCGGCATACTGAATATCTATTTTCTCGTTCAGGACCCTGGAAAGAACAGGTACCAGTTCTCCCTGAATAGTATTAACTCCACCTGGCTGTATTTGAAATCCGCTGTAATTGGTTCCATCATATTCCAGAACAGCTATGTAGTTATTTATCATCTTACGACTTTTAAATTACGATTTTCAAAACAACATCGATTCCGCTTTATTTTATCAGCAGCTCCATTATCGCCAGCTCGGCACCATCTCCCACTCTGTTCTTATATTTGACGATCCTTGTAAATCCACTGGATCTATCATACATCCCCGGAGCTATTTCATTAAACAATTTCTGTACCGCACTGGCATTACCCAGTAATTTAATGCACTGCCTTCTGGCAGCCAGGTTATCCTTTTTAGCCGTGGTTATAAGTTTATCTACGAAACTCCGTAAAAACTTGGCCTTCGGCACAGTAGTTTTAATTTTTTTATTTTCGAATAATGAAATGGCTAAATTTCTCATAATTGCTTTTTGATGGCTGCTGTCTCCGCCAAATCTTCTACCTTTTTTAGGTATTACCATATCCCGCTTCTCCCCGGTTGTTATTTTTGCTTAAAGGATAGTTCCAGTTCTTTTATTTTATCTTTTACTTCCTGAATAGACTTTTGACCAAAATTTCTTATATCAAGAAGTTCGTCTTCGCTGTATTCCAACAACTTTTCTACTGAATCGATTCCCTCTCTCTTGAGACAGTTGTATGCCCTTACAGAAAGTTCAAGTTCTTCTATCGAAGGGTATACCTGTTTTTTATCTTCCTGTTCGATTTCTTCGAATATTGGTTCGTCTTTGCTTTCTCTGTCGGATAAATCTATCATAAGTGCCATATAATCATTAATAATCTTAGACGCCTGACTCAAAACATCTTCCGGTTTGACACTACCATTTGTCTTGATGCTTATTGAGAGCTTGTCAAAATTAGTCACCTGGCCCACTCTTGTATTTTCGACTTTGAATTGAACAAGTCTTACCGGTGAAAATATTGTATCGATAGGTATTACTCCCAGAGGCTCGCCCTCTACTGCGTTTTCTTCCGCATTCTTATAACCTTTATTTTTCTCCAGTCTTATTTCTGCATCCAGTTTCCCTCTTTTGGTCAGTGTACAAATATACCGGTCAGGATTTATTACTTCTACATCAGAGGAAAGTTTTATATCCGAAGCTGTTACGATTCCGGAACCTTTTTTTTCAAGTTTCAACAGTAAGGGTTCATCACCTTCCATCTTAAAAACAATCCCTTTAAGATTGGCAATAAATTCTATTATATCCTCTTTCATCCCATCCAGAGTCGAAAATTCATGCATAATATTTTCCAATCTGATCCTTGTGATTCCCGCTCCCTCTATGGATGAAAGCAGGACCCTTCTTATTGAATTACCCAGAGTGTGTCCAAATCCTCTTTCTAGTGGTTCAATAATAAATTCACCGGAAAAATCATCTTTATGCTTAATGCTCACATTGGGTTTATGCATTTTTAGCAATTTGCGTCTACCTCCTAAAGAAAAGAATATTCAAACGAATACTCAAGTTACTTAGAATAAAGTTCCACTATTACTTGTTCATTAACAGGAACTTTTATTTCATCCCGTTCGGGGTACCTTACAAGTTTCCCTTTCAGCTTATCCAGGTCGACTTCAAGCCATGCAGGTATGGTCAGACTTCCGCCGCTCTCTTTTGCTTCCACTATAGGAGCTATTTCCTTACTGGACTCGGCAACACTTATTTCATCGCCCTCTTTTAACTGGTAGGAGGGTTTATCGGCTTTTTTACCATTCACCTGAATATGCCCATGGCCGATCAATTGTTTTGCCTGAACTCTGGAAGTAGCGAATCCCATTGTATAAACAACATTATCGAGTCTGGTTTCCAGAAATTGAAGCAGTATCTCTCCGGTTACTCCTCTTCTTTTTACCGCTTTATTATAATAATTTCTAAATTGTCGCTCCAATACCCCGTAATATCTTTTGGCTTTTTGTTTTTCCCTCAACTGTCCATAATATTCGGTTTCTATCAGTCTTCTTTTGGCCTTTTGACCCGGAACATATGGTTTTTTCTCTATGACACATTTATCGGAGAAACATCTCTGTCCTTTTAAAAATAATTTTTCTTTTTCTCTTCTGCACTGCTTACAGGCAGACATTTTAGCCATTGACATCTATAATAACTCCTTGTTTTTGATTTTTTATACCCTTCTTCTCTTTGATTGTCTGCAGCCGTTATGAGGTACGGGGGTTACATCTATTATAGTTCCTATTTCCAGGCCGGCTGCCTGAAGGGACCTTACAGCAGTTTCCCTGCCTGAACCTACGCCTTTTACTCTTACATCTACCCTCGTGACTCCATGTTCCTGGGCGTTTCTTGCTACTGCATTTGCCGTTATTTGTGCAGCAAACGGAGTGCTTTTTCTCGAACCTTTAAAACCATGTCCTCCTGCACTACCCCATGAAATAGTGTTACCGTTCAAGTCAGTTATATTAACAATAGTATTATTAAAGGTAGATTGAATATGAGCAATCCCGTAAGGTACGTTTTTTCTTTCTTTGCTTTTTGTTTTTCTTTTACCACTGGTTTTTTTTGCCAAATTTACCTCCTGAAATTTTACTTAAGCCTGACCTTTTTTAATGCCGACACTTCTTCTCTTCCCTTTTCTTGTCCTGGCATTAGTATGGGTTCTCTGACCTCTGACCGGCAGACCTCTTTTATGCCTGATTCCTTTATAAGAGTTAACTTCGATCAATCTTTTTATATTCTGGCTGATTTCTCTTCTGAGATCTCCCTCGATTGTAAAATTATTTTCTATATATTCCCTTATTTTTACTATTTCTTCTTCGCTGAGATCCTTTGCTTTTATACTGCTGCCAATATTTAGTTTTTCCAGAATCGCTTCTGCTCTTGACCTGCCGATACCAAAAATATAAGTCAAAGCTATACAGATATGTTTATCGTTTGGTACGTCAATACCCGAAATTCTTACCAATTAAAAACCTCCTTAACCCTGTCTCTGTTTATGGCGGGGATTTTTACAAATAATAATGACTTTCCCTTCCCTTTTTATAACTTTGCAACTCTTGCATATTTTTTTAACCGATGGTTTGACTTTCATTTTTGTTCCTTCTTTTTATAATCTTCTTCCCATCTAATAAAACCTGAAATCCAGATTTTAATCATAAATCACTTTTTTCTAAAAGTGATCCTTCCTCTGCTTAAATCGTATGGTGATATCTCAACTTTAACTTTATCACCGGGTAGAATCTTTATATAATGCATTCTCATTTTACCTGAAATATGTGCCAGCACCCTGTGGCCATTATCAAGTTCCACTCTAAACATAGCATTTGGAAGCGCTTCTAAAATAGTCCCCTCGGCTTCTATTATTTCTTCTTTTTTAGAAATTATTGAACCCCCATGCTAATATTTCAATGTAAAAATAGCGCAAATACGTAGGTTATCAAAAAACCCTCAGTATGTCCATAAATTTTTTTAAAAACTCAAGTCAATCTGGTCAATATCAAAGGACCATCTTCCCATATCGCCACTGAATCCTCAAAGTGACAGGAAAGCTTCCTATCCATAGTCACGACAGTCCACAGATCACTCGATACTTCGACATCACTCGTGCCCTGATTAAACATAGGCTCTATAGCCAGGACCATACCTTGTTTTAGAATCGGGCCCTGTCCGGGAGGTCCGTAATTCAGTATCTGAGGATCTTCATGCATTTCCCTTCCTATACCGTGACCAACAAAATCTTTAACTACCGAAAATCCTTCCGCTTCAGCTCTGTTTTCAATAGTGTTAGAAATATCCGATAATCTATTTCCGGAGATGCATTTTCCTATTGCCATGTCCAGCGCTTCCCTGGTAGCATTCCATAACCTTTCGGCAGTATTTCCGATGTCCCCTACTTTATAAGTCCGGGCGGCATCGCCATAAAAACCTTCAATTTTTACACCGACATCAATAGAGACCAGTTCTCCGTCCTTTATAACTCTCCTGCCCGGAATACCATGAACCACCTCTTCGTTGATCGATATACAGACACTGCTTGGAAAAGGCTTTTTACTGAGTTTCCCCCTGTAACCCTTAAAAGCAGGAACAGCCCTCTCACCTATTATAGTCTCTTCTGCAATCCTATCTATATAATCGGTGGTTATACCGGGTTTTAAGATTTCCTCTATTTTCAAAAAAACTTTAGCTACAATTTTACCAGCTTTGCGCATTATTCTAATTTCATCTGCTGATTTGCATATTATCATAAAACTTCTAAAATCCTCTTAGTTATTTCTTTCTCTTCACCGGAACCATCAATATTTACAAGCAGTCCTTTATCAGCATAAAAACCAATAAGCGGCCTGGTTTCTGACTCATACACATCCAGCCTGTGTTCTATGACTTCTTTTTTATCATCTTCTCTCTCTATCAAATCGCCATTGCACTTTGGACACTTTTCAGGATCTTTATTGTTATTGCCTATACTGAATATACTTTTACAAACGCTGCATGTCCTTCTTTTGCTGAGTCTGTCTATGATTTCGTCTTTACTCACATTTATATTGATCACCTTATCCAGCCCGATTCCAAGCTCGTCCAGTAAATCTGAAAACATTTCTGTCTGTTTCAAATTCCTCGGGAAACCATCCATTAAAAATCCATTCTTTGATTTATCCGGGCTTATTTCATTCTTTATTATTTCTATTATTATTCTATCCGGTACCAATTTCCCGCTCTCGACAAATCCGGCTGCTTCTTTCCCTAACTCAGATCCCCTTTTTATTTCATTTCTCAGGATATCTCCTGTTGAAATATGGGGTATATCGAATTTTTCAGAAATCACTTTTGCCTGTGTCCCCTTTCCGGCACCGGGAGATCCGATTAGAACTATCCTCATTTCAAAAATCCTTCGTAATCCCTCATTGTCAAATGGGATTCCAGCTGTCTCATAGTATCCAACGCAACACCTACTGCTATAAGTATAGACGTCCCGCCAAATTTAAAAGGTATTCCCAGATAATCAATCAATATTTCCGGCAAAAGTGCAATTATTGCCAAAAATATAGCCCCTGGCAGTGTTATCCTGTTTAAAATACTGGTCAGGTAATCTGCAGTAGTTTTCCCTGGCCGCAGTCCGGGTATAAATCCTCCGTATCTTCTTAAATTATCCGCAGTATCCAGAGGATTAAAGGTAATAGCAGTATAAAAATAAGCAAATATGATAATAAATACAGCATAAGTAATGGCATAAATAGGATTGATTCTACCCTCTATTGTTGGACTCAGTGCATCGGCTATTTTCTGGATCCAGGAAACATTTATAAATTGTGCTATCGTTGTAGGGAAAAGTACAATGGAAACTGCAAGTATTATTGGCATTACTCCGGATTGATTGACTTTAAGTGGTATATAGGTGCTCTGCCCTCCAAAGACTTTCCTCCCTACGATTCTCTTTGCATACTGGACCGGGATTTTTCTTTCACCCTGCTGGATTAATATGACAGCCATGACCACTGCAATAAATATGATTACAAAAACAACAAGTAAGAAATAATTTTGGCCTTTTAATCTGAGTAAACTTATTAATTGACCGGGTATTCTTGAAACTATATTGGCAAATATTATAAGGGAAATACCATTTCCTATCCCGTGAATATTTATTAGTTCACCAAGCCACATAATAAGAGTGGTTCCGGCTGTAAGTGTAGTTATGATCATTGCGACATGCGCAAAATCAAAATTAATTATGGCACCGGAATTTCTAAAGAAAAAAACCATTGCTACTGATTGCATAAGTGCAAGTCCAACGGTCATATATCTGGCTATCTGATTAATTTTTCTCCTGCCTGTTTCTCCTTCCTTTGCAAGCTGGTCCAATTTGGGAATTACAACCTGAAGAAGCTGCATTACGATAGTCGCAGTAATATAAGGCATGATGCCGAGAGAGAACACGGCAAATCTCTCAAGCGCTCCTCCCGAAAACAGATCCATCATGCCCATTATTCCGGTCTGGACCTGTTCCAGGATTTTAGATGCGTCAATCCCTGGTATCGTAACATTGGCACCAAATCTGTAAAGAGCCAGGATAGCAATAGTAAAAAGTATCCTGTTCCTGATTTCTTTAATTCTGAAAGCATTTATTATAGCGTGGAACACTAAATTACCTCCATTTTTCCACCGGCTTTTTCAATTTTAGCCGCAGCATTCTTGCTAAAATAATTGGCTTTAATGGTTAATTTTTTAGTAAGTTCACCATTGCCCAGCACCTTTACAGGATTTGATTTATTTGTGATAAAACCACTCTTTACCAGGACATCATAATCAATAACGCTGTTTTCTTTAAACTTTTCCAACTGTCCCACGTTGATTAAATTATTTATTTTCTTTCTTGTATTCTTAAAACCTTTAAGATACGGCAGTCTCCTCTGCAGAGGCATCTGTCCGCCTTCGAAACCCGGCCTGGTCTTGCCGCCTGATCGGGAAAGCTGACCTTTGGTTCCTCTGCCGCTGGTGGTCCCGTGCCCGGAACCATTCCCTCTACCCACTCTTTTTCTTTTTTTTATAGACTTAGGAGATCCTAAATCACCAAGCTTCACCATTTTCTCCTTTCAATGTTATCCAAATCACTGCAACTGGCTAACTTCAGGTTCTGTTTTGTTTTTCCTTACAATCTGATCCGGCGTTTTTAACATCTTCAGACCTTTGATGGTCGCATTGACTATATTCAAAGCATTAGCACTTCCAAGCGATTTGGTAAGAATATTCTTTACACCGGCAAGCTCCATTATTATTCTTACCGGTCCACCGGCAATAACTCCTATACCATGGGATGCTGGTTTCATAAAGACATGACCGGCTCCAAATCTGCCATCGATAGCATAAGGTATTGTCCCATCATTTAATGGTACCCGGAACATATTTTTCTTTGCGTTATTAATACCTTTCTGGATGGCAGTAGAAACCTCGTTGGCTTTGCCAAATCCAACTCCTACCATTCCATTCAAATTACCTACTGCCACCAGAGCGCTAAAACTAAATCTTCTGCCACCCTTGACTACTTTGGCGCATCTATTTATTTTTATAACTTTTTCACCTAATTCTGTATCTTTGGAAAGATCAGCCACAAGATTTCCTCCTTAAATAAGCTTAAAATTTCAATCCGCCTTTTCTTGCACCATCAGCAAGAGCTTTTACCCTGCCATGGTATTTGTAACCGCTTCTGTCAAAAACTATTACATCTATTTTCTTCTTTTTAGCCATACCGGCAAGGGCCTCTCCGGTCTTAAAACTTATATCTATTTTCCCTTTACCTTTATTTTTTTCCTCAAGATCTTTGCTTGATATGCTCATCAATGTTTTACCGGTACTGTCATCTACTATTTGTCCGTAAATATATTTATTGCTGCGATAAACAGCAAGTCTTATGCGGCTGGTAATCATTTTGATCCTGGACCTGCCTCTTATTTTTCTTCTTAGACTTTTATCTCTTTTTTCAATTTTACTCTTCATAAAATCTCCCGTAAGAATTAGGTACCGCTGGCAATAGCTGTTTTACCTACTTTTCTTCTAATGACTTCGTCTTCGTATTTTATACCTTTGCCCTTATAAGGTTCCGGTTCTCTTATGCCTCTGATATTGGCAGCCATTTCTCCTACCATCTGCTTATTTATTCCTTTGACTATAATAGTAGTGTTATCGGGAACTTCAAAAGACATTCCCGGGAGAACATTTACTACTACGGGATTTGAATACCCTGCAAGCACTTCCAGGTTATCTCCCTTTTTACTTGCCCTGTAACCTACTCCTACTATTTTTAATGTTTTACTGAAACCATTGCTTACACCTATTACCATATTATTTATAAGGCTCCTGTAAAGACCGTATTTAGCATTATTTTCCTTGCTGTCCGAAACAAGAGTAACAATCAATCTGCCGTCTTCCATATTCAGTTTGACAGCGCTACTGTCAAACTTCTGAGAAAGCTCTCCCAGTTTTCCTTTTACGCTTATGTTATCTTTATCTATTTTAATCTCTACATCCGCCGGTATAATAACAGGTTTCTTTCCTATCCTTGACACTTCAAACTCACCTTTCTGATTACTTTCTTTCTACCATATGGAGCAAATAACTTCTCCGCCAACCTTCTCTTTTTTAGCTCCGACTCCCGTAAGCACCCCTTTTGGCGTCGATAGTATGACTGTTCCAAAACCACCAAGGACCCTCGGTATTTCGTCTTTTCGTGCATAAACCCGAAGTCCCGGTTTGCTTATTCTTTTAAGACCGGTAATGGTACTTTTTTTATCTTTTCCATATTTCAGATAAATTTTGATCATGCTGCCAGTAATTTCGTCTTTAAGGACCTCATGACTTTTTATATATCCTTCTTCATCCAGTATCCTGGCTATTTCTGTTTTAAGTTTTGAATAAGGAACATTGACATTATCCATCCTGGCTATACATCCGTTTCTTATTCTGGTTAACATATCTGAAATGGGATCGGTAACCGCTGACATAAATCCTCCTTTTACCAGCTGGACTTGGTCATTCCAGGAATTTTTCCTTCATGAGCCATTTCCCTGAGACAAATCCTGCATAATCCAAATTTTCTAAAATAACCTCTTGGCCTACCGCATCTAAAACATCTGTTATATTTTCTTGTTTTATATTTAGGTTCTTTTTGCTGTTTTTCTACAAGCGCTTTCTTAGCCAATAAATATCTCCTTACTTAATAAACTTCATCATTTTTTAAATGGAAATCCAAACTCATCCAGCAGGAACATCGCCTCATCATCACTTTCCGTACTGGTTGTAATGGTAATATTCATACCTTTTACACTTAAGATGCTGTCATAATCGACCTCAGGAAAAATCAATTGTTCTTTTATCCCTATTGTATAATTTCCCGAACCATCAAAACTTTTTTTGGATAAACCTCTAAAATCTCTGATTCTGGGGATCGCTACACTGAGCAGCCTATCGA
>Ga0315544_1000839_pt1 | contig 26290 bp, 29 predicted proteins | sample SalMarSW160130MG_2_FD_202543 | JGI IMG/M metagenome (GOLD analysis project Ga0315544, IMG submission 202543) | Salt marsh sediment microbial communities from the Plum Island Ecosystem LTER, Massachusetts, United States - Salt Marsh Sediment SW1601-130 ... | reverse complement strand
GATCCCCGACGTACAGCACTTCAGGTACTATCCGTGTAACCTTGTCAGGATAAATATTAAAGATTAAAGGAAGCGGCCTTTTAACAAGGTATGCCAGTGGAGAACCCTCAACCGGAGCTGCATAAATAACTTCACCTGAGGGATTAATCACAAGAAATTTCGTAAGCTTGTATTCTCCGGACATAAGTTCTATATTCTCACTCATAAATCCTGAGCCAAAAACATAGAGAGGGATCAGGGAATCACTAATAACAACATTGCCTTCCATATCCTCAATGGAAACCATCAGCTGATAGGAGATTATTCCACTAACTGTGGATGTATCTGATTTAGCCAGACCTGCCTCGTCAGGCAGGCTTAGAGAAAACTCTGCTGTCCCCATGCCTGTATTGCCTGCATGTTTTTCACATGCCGAAAAACCAATAAAAGCAAGAAGGATCAGAGAAACCTGTAAAGATCTGATTAAAGTATTCATATTCCGCTAGTTAGGTTCAACGAAAAAAAAGATCAGGTATAACTCTTTAGGAGGCGCAAAAATTATGCCATTGTGGAAAAGCAAAGAGCACAGGCTTGCCAGCCGAAGCAATAGCGAAGGCTGGACTCAGGGCACAGAGCTCAGGACCGCCTGCCTCCTGAAGCCTGAAACCTGACGCCTGAAGTCTGTAGCCTTATTTATTGATCTTCGCCCAGGTATCCTTAAGCTGGACCGTCATATTGAAGACAGGGGCTGATTCTGTAGAGTCATGGTCAGCACAGAAATAACCGACCCGCTGGAACTGGAACTTATCCAGGGGTTTTGCAAGTTTAAGTGAGGGTTCCAGTTTGCACCCCCTCAGGATTTTGAGGGAATCGGGATTAAGGAATTTACGGAAATCTTCTTCTTTCTGTCCGGCAGGATCCTCATGATTGAACAGCCTGTCGTACAGCCTTACCTCTGCATCAATTGCATGCGGGGCGGAAACCCAGTGAAGAGTTCCTTTTACCTTTTTTTCGGATGTATTTCCACCACTTCTGGTATCCGGATCATAGGTACAGTATACTTCATCGATTGCTCCTGTATCGGGATTTTTCCTGTAATCTTCACATTTAATTATGTATGCCCCTTTCAGTCTTACCTCCCTGCCCGGAGCGAGCCTGAAAAACTTATGAGGGGGATGCTCCATAAAATCTTCCTGTTCGATGTATATCTCGCGGCTGAAGGGCACTTTCCTTTTGCCCATCTTCTCATCTTCAGGATTATTGATGAGTTCCACCTCCTCAACTTTTCCTTCAGGATAGTTGGTAATGTTTATTTTCAGGGGATTAAGCACACCGAAAACCCGCGGAGCTCTTTTATTCAGGTCTTCACGTATGGCATGTTCAAGAAGAGAGACATCGTTTATGGCTTCAACCTTGGTATAACCAATCATATCGATGAACCTCTTTATTGCCTCAGGTGTATATCCTCTGCGGCGAAGACCGCAAAGGGTTGGCATCCTGGGGTCATCCCATCCTTTGACTTTTCCTTCCTGCACCAGTTCTAGTAACCTTCTCTTACTCAAAATGGTGTAAGTAAGATTTAATCTGTTAAACTCAATTTGCCTTGGCCTGAAATCGTCTGTTCTAAGTTGTTCCACAAGCCAGTCGTATAATGGCCGGTGTACTTCAAACTCAAGAGTGCACAATGAATGTGTTATACCTTCAAAATAATCGCATTGTCCGTGAGCAAAATCATACATGGGGTAGACTTTCCATTTCTCACCGGTGCGGTGGTGGGAAGCTTTTAATATCCTGTATATGATTGGATCGCGCATATGCATATTTGGAGAGGCCATATCTATTTTTGCCCTGAGCACACGGCTTCCCTCATCGAATTCACTCTTATTCATTCTTTCGAAAAGGTCAAGACTCTCTTCGGCAGGACGATTACGGAAAGGACTCAATAAACCCGGTTTGGACGGTGTGCCTTTCTGAGAAGAAATAACCTCTGCAGGCTGATCATCAACATAGGCAAGACCACATCTGATAAGATCAACAGCAAAATCGTACAGTTGACCAAAATAGTCTGATGCATAAAATTCACGGTCTTCCCAGTCGAAACCAAGCCAGTGGATATCTTCTTTTATAGAGTCGATATATTCAATTTCTTCTTTGATAGGATTGGTATCATCGAACCGCAGATTGCATTTACCACCGTATTTCAGCGCCATGCCAAAATCGAGACAAATAGCTTTGGCATGACCGATGTGAAGATATCCGTTTGGCTCCGGAGGAAATCTTGTATGAATTCTTCCGTCGTTTTTTCCTGCTTTAAGATCGTCAATAATAAATTGTTCTATAAAACTTACCGGGGATCTTGATTCTTCTTTCTCCCTGATATTCTCTTCATTCATCCTTCATAATTTTAAGATTACAAAAATAGAATGAATTTGGGATCCGGCATCGTTTATAATGAAAAAGATCCTTGCCGGGCTAATCATTCTGCCCGGGATTAAGATAATCCTTAAGTGCTTTAACATATTCAGTGAACTTTTGCTTCCCGAGCTGAGTTATCCTGCACAGGGTTAACGGGTAGTTATTTCTGAATTTCTTTGTAACCTCAATATAACCGGCCTCTTTCAATCTGGTTATCTGTATGCTCAGGTTCCCTGCAGTTGCTCCTGTTTGTTCCTTGATATAGGTGAACTCAGCTACTTCTACACCCATAAGCAGGGATATTATTGCCAGGCGCAACTGGGAATGCAGGACCGGATCGAGTTCTTTAAACTTTTTCATGACCTGTTTTTCTTTTTAGCATATACCCCGGGATCAGGTACCCGATAATTATAGCAACAGGCATTGTCAGCATAGCAATATCGGGGCCGGCAAATTGCGCAAGCGGAGTTAGTATCCAGAATGTTATTCCTCCGAAGATCAGCGGTCGGAATTTGATAATTAATCCCGACATAAATGTTGGAAAGCCGGCAAGAAGGAGGATAAACGGACCAACTGCCTGCAGGTTGTTCGAGAGAATTATGAACAGGATAATTGCAGCAAAAAGAAATCCTATCCATGTCCACCCGTATAACATGGTAGCATACGTATATACTTTTTCTTTACGTCCGGTTACAAAACCGTAAATCATTGATACAAACACACCGGGGATCACAAGGAACCATACATACCAGGGAGTTGCGTAATCGGTAAGTTTGAAAAGAAGGTATTCCGTGAGGCTGCATGCAACTATCAGCCAACCCCAGAAGAGCAGGTGAAAACTGCTCTGGCGAATGTTAACCTTTGTTTTGTTGATCATTTCTGTAATGATCCTGAGGCTCTCTTCACCCGTCATAATTTTTTCATTGTTTTCCATAATAATGTTTAATTTTATGTGTGATGTTAATATAAATATGTTACAAATATAAATAAGTTTATAATATAAACCAAATATTTTTTGAATTATTTTCTGAAAAAAATAAAAAAGTACTGGAATCGACATAATTAATGACTGAAGAGGCTGTTAGAAAAGTACACCACCTCCTTCCGATCCTTCGGCTGGAGTAGGAGTTGTCGAATAACCAGGGCTTTCGCACTTGAAATAAAAGACAGGAAAACAATAAAATATGAAATCATGGGTCAGATTCAGATCGAAAATATGGAGTTTTACTCTTTTCATGGTCATTTCAGGGAGGAACAGATAGTCGGCAGCAAGTTTCTTGTGAACCTGACACTCGAAACTGATATGGATGTACCTTCTGAAAGCGACAACCTGAAGGATGCTGTTAATTATCAGCGGGCATATGAGATAGTGAAACATGAAATGGGAAAAAAATCTCATCTTCTTGAACATATAGCCGGCAGGATCATAAAAGCATTGTATGCTGAAATGACCGGCATAAAGAGAATAACTGTCAAGGTATCAAAAATGAATCCTCCTATGGGCGGTAAGATAGGGTCGGTCAGTGTAGTGATGAGCCGGTAAGCAATACCAACTTTAGCGTAAAAAGGATTTCCTCCTCCGGGGTAATGGATCTCAATATTCTTTAAAGTAACATTTTCTATCATCACATCGGGCATATCGACAATGGCAGAGGGTGAAATATTGCGTGGCAGATCTTCTACCGGCCCCTCGTAATTATAATCCGCATCAGGCTTTGTTGAAGGAACCTCGGCATATACATTTGATATAGATATGTTGTTCATTTTTCCTTTTTTACCTTCTCTGCGTTCTCCGACACGCAGAAATATAACATTTCCGGTGTTTATGGACCTCAGGCTGTCGACAATTATGTTTTCAACCAGGCCTCCGTCCACAGCCGCGAAAGTTATTGCGGAGCGGTAAGTGTCAAAAACAAGGTTATTGGCAACCTGGAATCCCTGTCCGTCAATGACTCCTTATCCCGTAATGCCTATATTTTTCTGTTCGTGTGCAAGAATCAGAGCTGTCCAGCCGGTCAACTGTTCATAATCGAAAGGATTAACAGAACCGACAAGAATAGCTCCCTCTTCAAGTTGAATGGTAACATTTGATTTCAGGTGTATAGTGCCTGTAAGATATCTGCTTTAACCAGGCATCCTGCCGAAAGTACTGCACTCTGTGACACGAACCTTCGTCTATTCATGTATTAAATTCATTATTAGAAGTTTAGTTGAATATCATCCGGTAATCTTTCTGACATCTGAAAGTACATAAATTAACATCAAAAAGAAATATTGCCTTTAATATAAAGTATTGATATCACGTATCTCGAGAAAATATTACATGATAAAAACCGTAAGTTAAAGTTATAAGGTACTTTGAACTTGATAAAAAGCATATTTTCATCATTTCTTCATTTTTGTATTATAACTTTGCTGATGACAAAAATCAGATAATTCGTTAAACAGGCTTAATTTCAATGAATTACTGATATTATTGTGAAGCAGTTGAATATTAAAAAAAGAGAAGTTATGAATAAGAATAAGCTGGGGAAAATAATACTGGTTTTTTTGCTTTTTTCATTTCCGGGGTATTTAGGATTTGCGCAGAGCGTTACGCAGCAAAGAGATACTCTGCAGGTTACGGTTCAACAGGACCAGTCTGACCGCGATATAAATGAACAGAGCGCACAGGGAAATCAAAATATGCAGGCTGCTCAAGCCGGAAAGAATAATGCAAACAAAAAAGTCAAGCAGATAAAAGGGGCACGTCCGGATATGAGCAAAGCAAGAGGAGCTAGGCCACCTGTAATTGTCCGGCCGGGAGGCTCGGGTATTCCCAAGGGGATTGGCAAACCCAAAGGAGTCGGCAAGCGTGGTGGCAGGTAGTCTTTAAATACGGTCTTATGAAACGATCAGAATCTATTCTATTAGTATTTTTATCAGGTCTGCTGATGCTCCTTATCCCGCAGATTGCATTATCACAGGCCGATTCAATATCTGTTGTACAGGAGGCTGAAACAACGGAAGCTGTTTATGCTGGTTCACGTCATTCGTTATATACGGGTATTGGATACGGAAGTAATATGATCTACCTGGGATCAACAATCTCACAGGACCAGCCTTTTGGATATGGCTCTTTAACGTATGGATTCAACAATGAGTTTTTTGCAACTGTTTCAGCAATTCACCTTTCCGGACTGGATCCTTTCGTGGCGTTTTATACAGGTTCATTAAATTACAGTCATGTTTTTAATTCATGGTTTGATATTTCCACGGCTATTTACAGGTACCAGGTAGCTCCGTCGCTGGCCGATACTCTTTTCAGCAATTTCACATATGGGGATCTCACCGTGGGTTTTGACTGGAGGCTGATTTACTCAAAGGTCTCGGTAGGCGGATTAATATCTGATGAAAACCGGATTTTTTTGCAATTAAGGAACTCAAGATATTTCCAGACGCCTGAAATTTTCAACGGTAAGGCTAATATATCGTTCGATCCCTATATAAACCTGTTATTCGGAACACTTATAGAAGTTGAGACCATTACAGGCACAACAGTAACTATCTCTCCTCCATACCGCAAATGGAGGAGTGACGGGCAGGGCACAACCAGTACAGTCTATTCCAGGAAATTTGGTATCATGGATATTGATTTCGGATTACCTGTTGCTATCAATACGGACTTTATGACTATTGAAGCAGAAGCCGGGTATGTATTGCCTGTATATGAGGACCTGGATTTCCCCGGCACAAAGGGCTTTGTTCTCCTCTTAAGTGGCTATTTCAGAATCTTTTAACCAGCGGCTGATGAATATATTGATAGTTGAAGATGAAAAGAATCTTGCCCGGGAAATAGCTGCATTTCTCAAATCAGAAAACTTTCTGTGTGATCTTGCATATACGGGCATGGAAGCTTCAGAGAAGATTACAGTAAACCTTTACGACTTCGTTCTCCTTGATCTCGGGCTGCCTGATTATAACGGGATTGATCTTATAAATGAAGCCAGGGAAGCCGGGAGTGAAGCTTCATTCATCATCATCACTGCACGTGGAGAAGTTGAGGATAAGGTTAAAGGGCTGAATCTGGGTGCTGATGATTACCTGGCAAAACCATTTGCATTGATTGAACTTCTTTCCAGAATAAATGCTGTGGCCAGAAGAAAATTCAAAGTAACCAGCCAGGATATTATTCTCGGAGAATTCATTATGCAGATTCAGCCGCGTAAGCTTCATTGTAACGGCCGTGAAGTGGAGCTTACAAAAAAGGAGTATGACCTTCTTCAGTACCTCGTACTCAATCACGATAAGGTACTTACAAGGCATCAGCTTTATGAACATATATGGGGAAATATCCTTGACGACCAGTACGACAGTAATTTCATTGATGTTCATATAAAAAACCTCAGGAAGAAACTTAATGCTCATGCTCCCACACCATGGCTGGAGACAGTAAGGGGAGTCGGTTACAGGGCGAGTATGGAGCAATAGTCAATATATAGTCGGGGAATGATCAAACTGAAAATTAAGCTTGCATTTTTCAATCTGCTTTCAAAGCTTGTCTTTACAGCGCTCTTCCTGATATTCATGCCTTATATTGTTGAAAGAATCAACTTAAGACAGGTTGATAAGGATCTCATCCAGAAAAGAGAACAGGTAATCGACCTCATTTCGGAAGTTGGAATCGAACCTTTTATTGCATCCGATTCAACCGATACTTTCGGAAGCTATAACATTCTGAAGGAGGAATTTGTCAGCCTTGAAAGATTTGATATTGAAGAGGACTGGAATTTTATCGAGGTAACCAGCAGGTTAATTGAAGATGAAGAGATCGAATACCGGGTACTTAATTACTCATTCCTGGTTGACGGACAAAAGTATCTCCTTGAGGTGGGGAAAAGTCTTGACAGCATTTTATTTGCCAGGAAGAATATAACAAGAGTGATATTACTTTTTTTGATATTCATAATTATTATAACCCTTCTGACCGATTTACAGTATAACCATTTCCTGTTGCGTCCGCTCGATAAGATCACAGGTAAGCTCAAGGGCATTGCCAATCCTTCACTTTTTGATAAAACAGCAGTAAAGACCAACACATCGGATTTTTATCATCTCGACCATGCACTGAGAGAACTGATGGAGCATATTGATGAATTATTCAAAAAAGAAAAAGAGATCACAGTTAATATTTCCCATGAATTGCTGACTCCGGTATCGGTATTAAGAAGCAAGCTTGAGAATCTTCTTCTGAGAGAAGATATTGAATCCGATATGTCGGTAAAGATAGAGGAGTCGCTTAAAACTCTTCACAGGTTGCAGAGTCTAGTAAATTCCCTTTTACTGATTGCCCGTATTGAAAGTCACCAGTTTCTCCGTGAGGAAATCTTTTATATCAGTGATGTCCTGAAGGAAATTGTTGAAGAAATCAACCCGATAGCTGATGATAAGGGGGTGTTATTAACTGAAGATTTTCATCAGGACATGCAATATAAGCAGGCCAACCGGTCGCTTATTTTCTCAATGTTTTATAATATTGTCAATAATGCCGTCAAAAACACACAGTCAGGTGGTGAGGTTATATTAAAAAGTGCCTTTCAGCAGGGAAATTTTACGGTAACGATTGCCGACAACGGAAGAGGAATGACGGAGGCACAGCTGAGCACACTCTTTTCACGTTTCAGGACCAGGATAGATCAGAATGAAGATGGAACAGGAATCGGGCTGGCAATAGCAAAAACAATAGCCGATTTTCATAAGATAACTGTATCAGTAACTTCCGAAGCGGAAAAAGGTACAATTTTTTCTTTTATTTTCCCCGAAATTTCATGATTTCTTCATAATCACGGGATTATATTTGACTTGTGAGTTATTAATAATTAAATTAATTAAATAAAAATGAAGAAAATGAAAAGATCAATTTTTTTAACTGCCATAGCACTCATGATAAGTGCAGGCATTATGGCACAGAGCACCAATCAGGTCCAGACTCAAAATGAGAACAGGACTCAGACCCAGGTACAGAACCAGACACAGGTCCAGAACCAGACTCAGAATCAAACTCAGGTACAGAATCAGGATCAGTCAGGGACACTGGATCAGACACGTACGAGGAGTCAATTAAGGAAAGATGCTGCCGAAACCGGTCAGACAGTACGTGCGAGAGCCAGAAACACCGAATCCGGTCCGGGGAAGGGAGCTGCTGTCAGTCAGCAGGCAAAAGTCCGCGGTGAAACACAGCAGGCCCGTAAGGCAACACAAAATAGTTCAGCACGGAGCAGAGCTGCACAGCGTAATGCTATGAGAATGTCGAGAGGAGCCGGTTCAGGTCGAAGGTAGAATTAAGGTAAATATTAAAAAAGGGGGTTGTCAATACCCCCTTTTTTTTGCCCCCCAACCCCATTATGCGAGTTTTGCCCCCCAACCCCTCCCGCTTCGCGGGACAGGCTCTAAAGGGGGGCTTATGTTCTGTTTTATGCAGCCTCTTAATTTTTCTTATTATCGACAAATCTTCATCAAAACTTCATTTTAGAATTGATATATTTGGTTAAAATAAATCGATCAATTAAAAATCAGAGACATATGAAAAAGCTATTTTTTACAGTTATTGCAGCCGCTTTTGTTTTAGTATTCTACGGTTGCAACAAAACTATTGACACTGACAGTCCGGGAAGGTTGATTATCAAGGTAACGGATGCACCATTTCCTGTTGACTATGTGGAATCTGCCACAGTCACGATTACAAAGGTTGAGATCAAAAAAGCCGGTGACGGAGTATGTGATGGCACTCCTTTTCTGGTTCTATCAGAAGATACGGTTACTTTCGATCTGCTTGAGCTGAGAAACGGAGTGGTTGATGATCTGGTTAATATTGAAGTTCCTGCCGGGGAATATGACCAGATAAGGCTTTATGTTGATCAGGCGGGTCTGAAGATCAAAGAGGGCGGTGACTATTGTGTTAAAGTACCAAGCGGTAAGCAGACCGGTATAAAAATTATCATTCATCCAGGGTTGTTTGTTGAAGGAGGACTTACTTCAGAGGTTTTGCTAGACTTTGATCTTTCCCGGTCGTTTGTCATGAGGGGCAATCTCCACAAGCCTTCAGGGATTAACGGTTTCATTTTCAAACCTGTAATAAGGGCTGTGAATTGTACCACTGCCGGAAGGATTGAAGGTATGGTTACCGATACAGCCAGTGTTAAGATCAAGGAAGCTTCCGTATGGGTTGAGCAGGATACTGTTGTTGCTACTGCGGTAGCTGATACTATGGGTTATTATGCAATCATTGGACTACCTGCAGGAAATTATTCCGTGTTTGCCACAAAAGAAGATTATGATACTGTCAGCTTTGATGATATCAAGGTAGTTGCTGGAAACAGGACAATTGTGGATTTTGTTCTCACAAAGGCAGAGGAAGAAGAGGCAGAAGAAGGTGGAGAGGATTAGAAAAGGGAATATATATAATTTTTATAATAGAGGCCCGTCCGGAGAAGGCGGGTCTTTTATTTAAATATCACTCAAACTCACGGATCAGGTCAATGACTTGGTCAAAATATTTGGCATATAAGCTGGAATTATGTTATTTTGCACCCTGAAACATTTGGCACGCCTTCTCCGCCGGTTGGCGGCTACGGTGTACACGGTATACCTTCGCCAAGGCTACGGTGTACACGGCACACCTTCGCCAAGGCTACGGTGTACACGGTCGGTTGACCGAGTGGTTAGGTAGCGGTCTGCAAAACCGTGTACGGCGGTTCGACTCCGCCACCGACCTCAATTTTGAAGCCCATCATGTTGATAATCAATTATGATGGGTTTTCTTTTTCACGGCTATTGCACGGCAAATATCAAAAATCATTAAAATTCTTGCCAAAGCAATACATTGCAGAGCCCCTACCCGGGTAGTTTTACCACAATCCAGAACCAACTTAAGTCCTCAATATGTTAATCAAAATAATCCTTAATCTATAAGAATTACAATTAACTAATATATTGCTACTTAGACTATATTTTAATAAAATATCTCAAATTAACTTTAAAAATCAAAAGCCAAAAACCCGCCATAGGTATAAAACCCCATAATTACCTGATATTGAATAATATGTAACTTATACAGAATAGTTAAGTAAATAATACCCTTAGAATGTACGTAAATATCTGATATTCTGTATTATCATAAAATATTAATGTCCTTAGAATAGCTCAGAATAAGTTATTAAGGGGTAGAGGGATAGGCTAATTTTGAATATTGAAACGTCAGGGAGTTGGGTTTGAAATAGAATGATTGACTTGCCCGCTTAAGTTGAGATAAAAACTTTACAGAGATAAGCTATACTTATCAAACCATTCATATAGACATCTTTCAAAACCACCATTAATTTCATTCATGACTGAAATACCTAGAGGTGTGAGCTTATATCGTTTATACTTGCGGATTATTTCTGCTACACGAATCATTCCCTTGTTTTGTAAAGAGCCAATGTAGTATTTAATTTTCGGTAGATTATAATATCCGATAAACTTAAGACAAGCATCCTGGCTCATGCAGGTGCTTTCATGCTTACAGTACAGGTACATTCCGTTTAAGAAGATTATTTCATTGATTGAAAGCTGGTATTTGCGTCTGAGTGGTTTTAAGCCTCGGAATAGATTATGTAAAATATAATGTATGGTGGTAGCAGTAATATTATAATCAAGTATGTCCGGTGCGTGCACTATTGTTACCTCATCCGTATTTCCTTGTTTGTTCATCCTAAATGCAAAGGTAGTGCATTATGAGGACTCGTTTAAAATGCCCTCTGACAGTATTATCCTATGGATGCTTTTAAAGAAGATTGGTAATGTATTGCTTTGCTTTTTCTTTTGCGGGAATAATAAGAATTCTTTCTGGTAGCGGGTGGAGTCGATAAATTGGTTTTCCTATTTTGATGGGTAGCCCTGATTTGTGCAGGTGACCTCCCTAATGGTTCTTTGTTTGTTAATCAATCCATGAATCGGCATTAATAATTCTTTTGCTCGGCAACAGCCTTTTTTGCTGCTTCGAGATGAAGAGGTATACAATAATTACACATTGGCTTTTTATGTTCAAATTAGTGTGAATGGTGAAATAATACCGACACCAATCAATATCCAAAGTATTCCTCCAATTATTAATAGAAAAATTTGTCTTCGGCTAAATGAATTTTGTATATTAACTGTGAATCCTTCGCAGTAATCTACTGCAAAGTTTAACGCCTTAAATGGAGGAATTAAAAATACAAAAGAAATAATAGCAATTAAAGAAAATGGGGTTGGCAATAAAACGAGAAGATTTGTAATAAGGATTCCGACAAATAAAAATACTGATACATAAACATGCTTGTAGCCATTTCTTTTAGCAAGCTTTAAGATTTTGTTAAACAACGGGATTAAAAAGATAATACTAAATACTGTTCTAATGGCAGGCATTATTTCCGATTTTTCCTTAGCCTGAAAGAACCGCCAAGATTTATAAATCCACCACAACTCATATAGTCCTATTGTAACTATTGACAAAATGATAAATTTATTTACACTTAATTTATTGATCTCAATTTTATCAACTTCAATATTTTCAGAAATAATATTTGTTTCTTGACTCTCCATAATTCATATTTTATTGATTACTAAAATAATATTTTTAATCTCTGAGTTTAAAGATCAAAATTACACCTTGTTTAAGCCAAAGTCAAGTTTATTTTAGAATCCTGCCACGTGTCAGTACCCCGGTTGAAATAAGGGCATATGTTTTGAGTGGATGGTTACCATTGCTCAGAACTATTATGCTGATATTCCACCTATATTCCACGCATACGCCAGGTAAATTAATGGTATATTAACACTAAGCAGATTATCATTCCTGGATATCTGGCTCATATAAATCAATATACCAATGATTCCTACGTTGTAGTGTCCTAAAAACAAGACTAACTTCACGCAATTCCATTATTTTATTGCAAAGTGGGGTCTTTATATTACCCAAGAGGGTTTGTGTTGGATTCACGTTGCGTTTTGACATTTTCTTATTGGTTTTACGTTGTAATTAGCTATTTTTATTTCGACTTCTTCTTAAACATATAACTACCCAGCTTTTCTCTGAGTTAGTTTTTTTCTTGTATGGTCATTTCTTTTATTTCGGGGTGGGCATCAAGCCATTTCGTAACTGCTTTTTGTCGTCAAAATCGGCATACTTATTCCTTGCAGAAGAAAAAGATCACTCGCTTTCTATTCCAAGGTAGAAAAAAGAATGCTTTTAAAGGTGGAGTGGGGTCAATTTTTAAGTTTCCCTTGTAGAAGAGTAGCCCCTCCTATAAATACATTCACCTTTTGTATGTTTCTTTGTTTTTGATGAAAATGCCACTGGGGAGTGTTAAGAATTTTGTATAAATGAATTGGTAGCTGCATTAGAGGCAATCGTTTAAGGATGGTTAGATTATCCGGCTTTTTCATTAAATTTCTTATGACCCTAAAATTTCCGTGTATCTTTGATTCGAATGAGAAAAATAATTATAAGAATGCAGGGGTTCTGTACTGTCAGAATTGAATTAAGAGCATGGGATCAGCAAGACCAGAATACTTTCCAGTTAAAGGTAAAACCTATTCATTATTCAGGGAATCGGATTCAACTACCGGATATTATGAAACAATAAGGATGCTTGCAGATAAAGTCCTTACTTTGAATCCCAATACCAGAGACTTAATTGAATCCATCAGGAAATTCTCATTAAAAAAGAGAATTCTGAAGAAGTCCCTTAAAATTAAAAATAGCGGTAACCTGATGGTAATCATTCTAAACTTTATTGATCCCTATCTTAAAAAATTCACAGTAGATACAGAAGAGCATTTAAGAACACTTCCCATGTCCAAGTTTTGGGATAGGAGCCTTGCAACCTCAAGGGAACAGTTTCATTTATATATGCTTGAAATTGAATTGACTAATCGTTTGTTTATTTATGAATTTATAAGGGCTGATAAGAAAATTGCTTTGATGCCCTATTGTTTGCAGGATTTTTCTGTTAAATGCAAATCAGAAAAAAACGAGTTTGATTACCAATGCAAGCATTGTTCGTCAACGTGTTTTCAGAATTACGCAAGTGAAATACTGAAATCGTATCATGTTGAACCATTTATATGGATGGATGGAAACATGAAACAGCTTGCAAAATTTACATTAAAAGAAAAAAGAACCTTTGGCGTTCTGGGGATCGCATGTATACCGGAGCTGACACGGGGCATGAGAAATTGCCGCAAAAACAATATCCCTGTTGTCGGTATTCCTCTAAATGCCAATCGTTGTATTCGTTGGTTCGGCGAATTCTTTTCCAATTCAATTGATCTTACCGAACTTGAAAAGCTGTTGGCATCCGGCTTGTAGGTCTTATTCCCGATTAAAGAAAAAGTTGACTGAGAAGAGACTGTAAAAAATTTTGTGTAAACTGGTGACTGTTAGGTTTAATAACCATTTAGCTCCATTTTTAGTCGTGAGTTTCGACCGGCTAAAAGTGATCAATCTGGTCTGGCGGGCCTTGGTCAATTTACTCCTTTAGAGTTTGATCTTGCATTAATAAGAATACAATTTAAATCTAACATATTGTGGCATAATATTTTTTCTTTCAAAAATAAAATATGACTTTTGACACTGTTTTAATAACACATTAATAATTGAATTATGAACCTTTATGTCGGAAGTCTTCATTATAGTACGAGTGAAGCAGAATTAAAAGAACTATTTACAGAGTATGGCGAAGTAACATCCGCAAAAATCATTATTGATAAATACTCTGGGAGAAGCAAAGGATTTGGTTTCGTAGAAATGGCTAATGAAGCTGAAGCAAAAAAAGCTATAAAAGAACTTAACGGTGCTGAAGTTCAGGGAAGGAACATTGTTGTGAACGAGTCTAGAGAAAGAACTGAAAGAAAAAGTAATTTCAGGGGTGGTGACAGCGACCGCAGAGGCGGCGGAGGAAACAGATGGGATAACAGGTAGATCAGGAAGTTGAATTTGAAGTCGAAAAAGGTGAAAAAGGGCCTGTTGCCATCAAGGTAAGAAGAGTTGAATAGTTTTATATCTATGAAAGAATTAATCCTTATTACCGATCCTGAATTTCTAAAAATGCCGCTCGTATTCTTAGAATTGGAACTGGACCAATGGGTCATTCTCTCAGATTCAGAAACTAAATTATTGATCGAGATTTATTATAACCCAAACTAATCCTCAACTTGAAATATGCCGGGCCGCAGTTATAATATTTGTCATAATGATCTATTATTTGTTACTTAATCAACGGCCCGGCTTTTTTAATATAGTGCTCGATTTGTGCAATAGTAATTTTTTGTTGAAATTTGATATAACTATTGTTCAGAGATATTAATTTAAAATTAAACTTATGAAAGCATTAATAAAAGTATTAAACTGGATTGAATGGATTTCTGCTGTAATTGGAGTGGTATTTATCTTATTAGGATTTATTTCAGCAATTTTTGGGAGATTCAATCCCGGTGTGGAGTCAGTAAATTTTTTCCATGCTGCAAATAGTTTTTTCCTTTTAGCAATTGTACTGTTTCTTTTTATTCATTTAGGTCAGTATAAAAAGGAATAAGTCATCCTTGAATCGATGAAGTAGAATATGATTCTGATACTTCTTCTGTATTGATATTTTCACAGAAATATATATCTTTAAGTGCCAGCATCCTTCCCACTTTGGTTTATAATGTATTATTAATCTGCAATTGCTTTAAAGGGTGCTGGTTTCTTTATTTTGCACAATTAATGATTCTTAACACTTTATTCTTGTTTTAATAAAGTCTTATGCTGAAATTTGAATTTGCCAGCATCCTTTCTTTTTAGCTTAGTAATAAGGTTTAGGATTTATAATAAAGACATTTCAGGATGCTGGTTTTTTATTATTAATGAATTATTATTCTATGTGAGATGAAATTGAAGAGCAGAAATTGGATTTACACACTTATACCAATAGGATTATTAATCAAATTTACATTAATTGTGATATTATTAAATCTTCCCGAAGGATGTAAGAAAAGAGATGATTCAAACTTAAAAGAAATCGAAGGCAACAATTATAATAACATTACCATTTCCCCGATTCGAGAAATTTGACCTCACAGGATGCGCCAGGATCAACGATCTCAAGGGGGAGCGACCCTCCCGGATAACTCCCATTTCAATGGTTGTTCCATAATAAATCGTATTAAACAGTAAGCCCCCGAAGCTGATTTCCACCGCATAATGACTAAACGCTATATCTGAAATATATTGATGAGGCAGAAAATAGTTTATTGTCTGGTAATCATAATAATATTTAATAAGGTGTCTGAATGCTTTAAAACAAAAATGAATCTTACTCTAATGCCTTATTAAGTTTGCCAATATCCTCATTGTTTGGAATAAAACTGACACTCGTAAAATCAAATTGCCAAATATCATTGATTTTTACGAGATGATAAATATTACGAACAGGTATCTTCTGACTAAAAGGTTTCATAAATAATTGCTCCAGAGCAATGGCTGAATTACCATCTTTAGCAATTCGTATTTCACGTTTATCAATTGTGATATCTATCTTTAATGAAGTATCGGCAAACATTTGTCTAATATTATTGTACATATCTGTCTTATTCCAAAATTCTTTTGAATCACTTCCGCAACAAAGGACATCGTCAGTTAATAAAGCCATTACAGCATTAGCATCTTTTGCTTTCACTGCAGACCAATGTGTATCTAAAACTTTTGTTACAGCAACTTTTGCCGCAGCTAAATCAACAGGGGCAACTTTTGTTTTGGTCTGGCAAGAAGTAATAATCATTGCTACCGTGAATAAAATTAACAAGATTTTTTTCATTTCTTTGGAGATTTTAGTGAAAAAATAACTAATTAATTGTAAACAAATAACTTCAATGAAATATACAAATGATAAAAGCCAAAGTCAAATTTATTTTTGGGTTTTACTCTAATACCCTCTTTTCTGAAATTACACCACTTGTCAGTCGTATAAGGGTGATATAAGGGCATATATAAAAAATGATACCTACATATCACTTTTTCCTATTATGCCGATATAGTACCCATATATCAAAGACACGTCAGGTTAAAATCGTTATACTTATCCCTCGCATGAGAAAAGGATCAATTGCTTTTTATTTTAAGGCTGAAAAAAAAGAATTATTAATGCGTGGCGGTGGAGTAAATTTTATTGTCTTATTTTTTTGCTTGCCACCCCTGGTTCTTATGCAGTCTACCTCCCTGTAGATTTTTGTCCATTATATCCAATAATAAGGAAGAGTTAGAGAGAAATCCGAACAGCTTATCACAGATTAAATAATAGGATTACCCGCAAACAAAAATGTAAATTGGGATCAAAAAGTGTATAACTAATAGCTAAACTGCAATATTGCAATCTATCATTCGTTAGCCTTCATATTAATATGTCAATAATTCAGAATCTGATTGCACATAGAACTTCTATGCTTGCGACGAAGCAGCCTTGAAAAACTGAAAATATCCAAAACCCAATGCAAGTAGCAAGTATATAGCAACGGTTGACCAGCCAAGGGCATTCACGACGTTGCTAAGTTGTCCAATAAGGGCTGCAACAAATCCAATACCATCGGCAATGAAAAGGGCGAAAACAATAGCCCTCCGAGCATCAGAATCAGTGGCGTTTCTTGCCATCCAAGTTAATAAAGCAAATCCAATGAGGGCCGCTCCAAAGAGTCGTCCCATCAATATCAATTGCTCGTTCGCTGTGATGTCATATAACGAATAAGCTTGTGCCGGTACAATAACAAATGTAACTCCGAATACAATTGCTACGATGGCGTTAATAATCATTAAGGTTTTGAGTTTCATCTGACATCTCCTTTTTAAGGTTTATAAATAAAAAGAGTACCCAAGTAATAGATTAATTTATTCGGATCAAGTTAATTGTGATAAAGTTATGAAAGTTTGAAACATGAAGCAAATAAAAATCCATGCACCTAAGATTTAACTCTGATGGATAGCTATGAGAATATCCCAAATACATTATCACCGGATTATACATCTATTTCATCTTTATTTAAAATCATACAGGTGTCATGTAGGGTGTTTGCAGTATAAGGTTATATTGTTTGAGTGATACCTAACTATCACTTTTACCTGTTATGCCGATACGTCATAGCTACGTCTGGGACACGACAAGTAAAATATTGGCTTATATCTCCTGCCGGGAGATAATATTTACGTGTATGGTATTTATAAGGTTCTTAGAATAAGGATTGAAAAGGATAGGATTAAATTTGGTAAATTTTTTGTATCACATGAATGTTATCCGAGCAATGAGGATTTCGGAAGTATTGCTTGGTGTTATAAAGATAAAGACTTGGCGGAGGAAAGATATAATGCTATTTAATAGGTTACACACGGGGGACACATGCCTGGAACTCGAACAAACATATGAAAGTAATAGGTAGATACCACTTGGGATACAAAATGACTTAGATCGCAAGACGTATGGTAGTTTTTATTATCGAAAATAACAATAAATGAAACTCAATTCTGATGACATATCCCAATGGGCAGACTCACTTGAAGACTTCAAACCTGAAGAAAGCAGTCAGATGCTGGTCATTATTGCAATTTTTAAAATTGAGCTGGCATGAAACCGTCATGAGCAAAAATAATCTTATCCTGGTAGTGGATTTGCATTATTGTATTTATTCACTGGCAGGAAAAAAGAATTCTTTTATCAGGAGGGTGGGGTAAACAAATTGGTATTCCTTTTTTGATTGGTAGCCCTGTTTTAATAGTACTGACCTCCTTTATGCTTCTTTGTTTGCATAAAGAATAAAAAGGTCGAACCTATTACTTACCGTACGAGGTATCCTTTTAAGTAACTGGATTAATTATTCTTTTGACTGGCAACAACCTTTTTGCTGCTTCGAGATGGAGGAATACAGTGTTGTTATTAATCTTGATTATTTATATGGCAAATTCATCTTTTTGGCAATCTCCTGAAAGCGGGGCTCTTCCCGAATACTATCAAAAACAGGTAGTGCGAGACCCAAAAGATTAGGGTCATGCTCCTCAAAGGCCTTTTCAAGCCATTCAAGAGTAAGTTCTTTATTCCCTGCCATTACAAAGAGTTGTGCTATATCACAAGGTAAGACATAAGAATCTTGGCGGTAATCAATGAGCGATTGGGCCATAAAATTCAGTGTTGCAGCAAAATCTCCTGAGATATTTCTCTTTTCAAGATCATTAAAAATATCTTTATTATATTGAGAAGTAAATAATCTTTTAAAGGCATCTATCACTTCTGAGTAGCGCTCAAGCCCGTAATTACAAAACATAAGTCCATTGATGGCTACAAAGTTGTTTGGATCCATTTCCAATGCTTTATCATACATATTTATTGCATCTTCATATTGGCGATAGACTACTAGGTCCGTTGCACACAGGCTAATGTTCAATGCATTGAGCGGATCCTGTTTGAGGGCTAACTTAATTTGATCCCGTGCCTCTTGCTCTCGTCCAAGGATGGTGAGCAATTGTGAATAATATGCTCGAGCTTCCGGATAGTTTGGCTTCAGGTCAACAGCTTTTTTAAATTCCTTTTCAGCTGCATTCCAGTCGAACATGCCCCACATATGCATTTGCGCCAAAGAATAATAAACCTCGGCCCGGGTAGCATCCAGTTCAAGGGCTTTCATTGCGGCTTCCATTGCTTTCGGACCTGCAACATCGGGTGATGCGGCACCTATTTGTTGACGGCCGATCCAGACATCACTAATGCCTGCATATGCCAGGGCAAAATCAGAATCCTTTCCCTTTGCAAGTTCAAAATACTTCATTGCTGTATCAAAATCGTTGGAGGTTACCTTTCTCCAGTAGAACTGGCCCTTCAGATAAGCATCGTAAGCTTCCAGATTTTCAGTAGGTACTTTTTCAATAAGTTTCTTTTCCTGAGGAGTTACTACCGCTCTTAATCCTTCAGCTATTGATTCTGCGATATGTCGCTGTATATTGAAAATATCTTCCACATCATTTATTTTCTGTTGGTAAGATTCTCCCCAGATATGGGTCTCTCGTTCTGCCTTTATTAACTGTGTTCTCAGAAGGAATGTGTTGCCGTATTTCTGTCCACTGCCTTCCACAATATAATTTACATCAAGTTCCTCGGCAATTTCTGAGATGGATTTGTGCTGATTCCTGTACTGTTCAATCGATGTGCGTGATATCACCCTGAGATCTTTGATCTTCTGAAGGTTGTTAAGTATCTCTTCCATCACTCCATTGATAAAATAGGTGTTCTCCTGGTCAGGACTATCGTTGATGAAAGGCAGTACAGCAATTGATTTTTCAAGTTTAGTTGTGTCTGTTATCTTTTTCCCATCACCGGTTATAGCCTCTTCTCCAACTGAAGATGGTTCAATGAGCATCTCAGTACCCTTGTACCTAAGATACCATTTAATGATTATTGCCAGGTTATTTAAAGCAGGCTTAACCTGTTCAGGATCAAAATCCTTGGGATGGGCACCATAAGTTGATAAACTGTTGAGACCATGCATCGAGGTTATAATATATGATGGTACTTTTTCTTCCTTGTTAAGTTTATCAATAATTCCTTTCAAAGGCTCTGTTTTTCGGGGTCTTTTAAGTTCAGTTTCACATAAATCGGTAACAATCACTTCAAGACATCTTCTTGAATATAACATTGCTACATTCTCATCTTCAGTTCTTAGAAGTAGACCCATCTCCTTTTCAAGTATAGGGGAGTGACCAACAAGAGACACATTAAGTCTCTCAAGTTCTTTTATTTCGACTGACCAGAGTGCCATACAGTTAACATTTTAAAAGCGTGAAGGTTAATTATATGTATAAGCAAAGTTACGCTATCCTGATACCAAAGTCAAGTGAGGATTAGATTACTGCAAATATGGTAAGACAAATGAATAAGCAGCGTCCCCCGATTCTGGAATAAACATGTCTCTGCATTTAAAACTCGCATTGACAAGTAGGAAATGCCGCAAAGATCAAATGTCGTAATTATTTGAATAATCGTAAGAATATTTCTCAATCAGATTTTGGAAGAGGAAGGTTCATTTTCTTTAAAACTTCAATGAACCGGGGATTATCATAAAGTCGGGTGAAGTTGGCAAACTTTGTACCGAGCCCCCACAAATCTGCATCACGCACTTCAACTGCTTTTTCAATCCACTCCATGACCTTATCGTCTTGATTTAACACATAGTATCTCCATGCCATTGCAATGGGCGTAACGTAACCCTTCTCAGCCAGAATCTCCAAATGCCTCATGATTTCTTCTAATGCTGCATGGAATCCTCTGTTATTATAGATCTTTTCTATTTCATTCATGATCCCTTCTTCAAGGGGCAGTATATGTTTTTCGGCTTCAAACACCCTGTTTAAATCCCCACATAGGAAGGCTGCTGATTCAATGATATTATTAGCATACCAATTATTTGGATCTGACGTCACCACGTTTTCTAAAACAGCCAACGCAGAAGCACAATCCCCTCCATCACACAATGCTACTCCATAGAAACATTGCATTAATGGATTCATGGGATCAAGCTTGATTGCCAGATCGGCCTGCACTTTGGCTTCCTCAGGTCGATGCAATGCATACAACAACCATGAATAATGCATACGTGAAAGAGTATGGTTGGGGTTATTAGCCAGGGCTTTTATAAACTCGTTTTCAGCCTTTTCCATGTTCCATTCTTCTGTGGCAGCAAGCCAAGCGTTTATATAGTGAGCATCTGCTAGATCCGGATCCAGTTCAATTGCTTTTTTGGCATTTTCGTAAGCTTTAGAATAAGCAATCTCAAGCGGTTCAATTCCAAAACCTCCGAGTGGTAACCAGACTCTTGCCAGGGCAGCATAAAGTGGAGCCCAATCGGGATCTTTATCAATAGCGCTGTTCAGATAATCCCTGGCCTTTAGCAGCGATTCGGGGCTCATATCACCTGCAAAACTATTCCCCTTCAGGTATGCATCAATGGCTTCACGATCAATGGACCTTGATTCAGCCAGCATAGCTTTTTCCTTCGGTGTCAGAGATATCTTCACTTCACCGGCAATCTGCCTGATAATCTGATTGTACAGGTTGAACAGATTGCCTTTCGCTTCCCTATAGTCTCCGACCCAAAGCTGTCTTTCTTCATGGTCACCACTCATCAGCCGGGGCTGCATGCAGATTGTGTCACTAAAACACAGAACACCTAATTCTATTGCAGCATCCACTTTTAACTCTTTTGCTATTTGCGGAATGGATTTGTCAGAATTCTTATATGAATCTGAAGAGACTTTACTAATTATTCGAAGCCCTTTTATTTTCCCGAGTTCATTTATCAGGGAGGAATGCATTCCCGATATATAAGGATCAAGTGTATCAGTACCTGTGTAATTGCCAAAAGGAAGGATGACTATGGACTCAATTGATCCTGCCCTGGCCCGTTTCCCAACACCAATAATGTTAAATACTATCAAAGAGACAATAATAATTGCAGCTACCAGTAGAACACTTGTGACCATTATAACCCTTTTTGCTGACTTTGATTTGCTTCTTAATAAACTTCCAGGTTCTTTCCTTTTTTCCTGTACCACTCCAGATTTACCAATAACTAATTCCTGATCTTCCATATATTTCAAGTACCACTCAAGAACAGTTGTCAGGTCGAGCAGAACAGGTTTTACCTGTCGTGGTTCAAAATCCTTGGGATGGGTTCCGAATGTTGAAAGGCTGTTGAGGTTCTGCATGGAAACGATAATATTATGCGGAACCTTTCCTTCCCTGTTTAACTTATCAATAATGCCTTTGAGTGGTTCAGTTCCCCTCGGCCTTTTAAGATCACGTTCGCACACATCAGTGATGATAACTTCAAGGCTCTTTCTTGAATAAAGAAGGGCAACGTTTGCATCTTTAGTTTCTATCAATTGTATCAGTTCCTTTTCCAGATCAGGGAATTTACCTTTCAGAGAGTGGTATAAGGTTTCAAGCTCTTTTATTTCAGATGACCAGATTGTCATTTGATTTACATTTTATGATCACTTAAGTTATTGTATATGCAAAGGTACGCTATCCTGAAACCAAAGTCAATTTTACTCTTACAAGAAGTTCTTTCTTTGACAAGTGTTTTAGTGATAGTTTGACGCGATCTCTTTTTGCCAATGGTAGACACCACCCAAGGGGAGATATTCAAAAAGTCATTCAGAATTTGAATAACTCCGAAGGAAATTTGGCAAGAAAAAGCCCCCGGAGCTGATTTCCGAGGGCTGGTAATGTAGTTTTAAAATAGTCCTACATTATCTTGATTTACTGTGATGTCTGTGTTTTAAAATCTTGGTCATCCCAGAGGCTTTTAAAATCTTCATCTTTCCGGGCATATTCCTTGAATGAAGGATTCAATGAGGTCGCTCTGTCAAATGCCTTAAAAGCCTCTTCGTATTTTTCCATTGCATATAGCACTTGCCCTTTAAGAATATAATTTAATGCTGTATCCGGCTGAATTTTGATAAGTTTGTCAATATCTTTTAGTGCTTCTTCATTGTGTCCGTATTCACCTTCAATAAATGCTTTGAAAAATATTACCCCTGTGTTTTTTGGATACAACTTGCTCAAATCTTCTAATGATTTGATAGCATCTTCCTCCCCTGTCGGGGTTCTTTTCATGTTTGCCATAAGCCATCCCTGAACTGCGTCTCTGTTGTCAGGATAGCTTTCCATTATCCTGATATAGATTTTTGAGGCCTCTTCGGTATTTCCCTGCTTTGTCAATAGCTGTGCCTTTTGAAGGTGTGCCTTTAAGGTATCTTTTCTCGTCAGTTCTTCCTGACTGGACACCACCTGTGCTTCCGATTTCTGGTTGAAAGTAATAACCAGAAGGGGGATAATTAGGAGAATAAGTTTTTTCATTCTGTCTGTTTTTAAATTAATTGTTATCTGTAAAAAATGGTTTAGAAAGGTTCTTCAGATTTTACTTTCTTAATCAAAGTTACACCACCAAAAAGCCAAAGTCAATTTTATTTTAGAATCTTACCAGGTGTCAGCAATATATGGGTCATATAAGGGTATATATCTCCGAGTGATACCTAACCATCACTTTTGCCTGTTATGCCGACACTTCGTAGACACGTCAGGTAATATTTCGTTAGCTTATCCCCTACATAAGCGAAAGATCACTTGCTTTTTATTTTAAGTCAGAAAAAAAGAATTATTATTTAAAGGGGGTGGGTTGCGAAATTTGACTTTCGGATTAAAATCATGATCCCTGTTATTGATACATTGACCAATTGGATGTTTCTTTGTTTATAATAGAAATTTTAATTGCTATCTTTAAATTGAACAACAAGGGTGCTCAATATCACCGGATTTTATATTAAGCGATATGTTTTTTGCTCTTTTCTTCCATTTTAGTGTGGTTAATTTGTTAAACATTAAGTTAAAAACCACACCTTAAATTTATCTATTTACTGGTAAACATTTGGCTGACGATTTACAACCGTTTATAATTTCCTTCTCCTTCTTGCAACTAACTGAAAGCATCAAGAATACTCCCATAATCATTAATGAGATAAATCGTATTCTGATCTTCTTATTCATAATTATTTTATTTCTGTAAATTTATGAAAGTCTTGAACACGAAACAAATAAAAAGCGGCATCTCCTGATTAATTGCTCGCTGCAGTTTATGCTGTTTGCATAGTAATGAAAGAAATGCCGCCAGAATCAAATTTCAGAAATATTTTAATAATGTGCAAATAAAATCAAATCTATAAAATGACAAGAATATTTATACTTTTGAGGCTTAGTATTATTCCAGTCGGATATATTTTTCAATGTTAGAAACAGATTCAACTACATGTCCATCTGAACCAAGAGGATGATAAGATTGAATAAGAGTGTCATTCCTAAGTTCTAAAGTCATATTCGCACTTATTCTACCTTCATAGTCCTTATTGTTGTGATATAATATCTGTTCCTCATATTGGTTTCCTTCGAGTGTATAAGTTCCTCCAGCATACATATCTTTTCTCATTGTATAATATCTTATAGATTTATCAACATTTGTCCAGTGTTTTTCAGACCACATTTTAATCATAGATCCAGACCAGTTGACAGGAAATCCAACTATTGTTACCCCATTGCCTACCGTTTGAGTTTGTACTAATTGCCACACACCTTGGGGAAACTTACTTTCTTGCTTAGCACAACTTAAGATCATTAGAGAAATAATCAAACCAAAAAAAATTACTTTTTTCATGATTACTGATCTTAGTAAATAATAATTAGTTAGAGATTTGTTTATCAAAGTTACGCCATTAAAAAGCCAAAGTCAAATTTATTATTTGTGAATCGAAAGGAATAACTCGCTCTCCTGTCCTTGAAGTTGTAGATCCCGAAATACTATAACATAGATTTGCCTCATTGCACCAGTATCTTTAACAAGGAATCTTCACCATACTACTTGATCCAAGTTGAATAATAAGCTCTCAAAATATTCATTAAATGATTTGCATTCTGAAAAAGAATGTAATTAGTTGATATAGTGCATTTTAGATAATATTTTAAACAATTATCCCAAATCTGTTCTGTCAATCACCTATCAAAATCCAACATTTCTATAATCCTTTGATATACAAAGTGTTACATTCTCACATAATGAGATTGTTTTTAACATCCCTAAAATATTGATAATATTCAGATATTCAGCATTATAACAGACAATTAATCTCCCCAGAATAGCTCAAATTTGCCTTCTCTTGGACATTGTCCACATAATTTCAAATATTCAATTCTCAGCGAGTTAAGCTTGAAGTAGAACAGGCAAGAGATTAAGATTGGAATTGTGCAGCATAAACCTTACAGACAAATACTATACTTCTGAAACCATTCATAAAGGCACCTTTCAAAACCACCGTTGATATCATTCACTGCTGATATACCAAGCGGGGTGAGTTTATACCTGTTATAACTGTGGATAACTTCAGCAATCTCAATCATTTTCTTTTCCCGCAGAGAGCCCAGATAATACTTAATCTTAACAAGATTGTAATAACCTATAAACTTAAGACATGCATCCTGGCTCATGCAGGTGCTGATATGCTTACAGTAGAGATACATTCCGTTCAAGAATATTATTTCATTAATTGTCAGTTTATACTTACGCCGGATAGACTTCAGCCCTCTGAAGAGATTGTGCAGTGTATAATGTATGTTGGGAGCGGGAATATTGTATAGTTCAAGAATATTGTTGGTTTGTGTGGTTGTTGCGGGTGCTGACTCTTCATGTTTGTTTGTCATTATTAGTCCTTTTATGCAAAGTTAGTGCATTGTGAGGACTCGCTAGAAATGCTAAAATCAAAGATTACAATGCAAAAACCGGCCATATTAACCACATTTGACCAGTCAGATTATAATTAACTTACTTAACTCAATAACAGATACATAATTCCGGCTTTTGGTGGTCAATATGATCCGGCTAACTATGGTTAAGGCCACCGGCTTTTCCAATAAGACATAAAAACAGATTATATCTATATTGCGGAGCTGTTGAAACACACTGAAATTTAAATTGCCTGGGCAAGGAATGGCAGGTAGGCAGTTGAATCTGATATTTATAGATGTTCCGATAGCTGAAATAAACGGATTCGAAGCCGGCAGATTGATAAAGGAAAACAACGGAAACATTTAGATCATTGTACAGGTAACCTATTTGCTTGAAAATGTACCCGAGGATATGATTTCAACTTTGGGGTATTCCTTATAAAACCAATCTGGTCAGATGAACTAATCTGGGTACTTTCAAAATACCTTGACAGAAAATCTAGTTAATAAATTTTTACATCGATCCTGTATTTTTTAAGAAGGGAATGAAA
>Ga0315544_1000837_pt1 | contig 26303 bp, 19 predicted proteins | sample SalMarSW160130MG_2_FD_202543 | JGI IMG/M metagenome (GOLD analysis project Ga0315544, IMG submission 202543) | Salt marsh sediment microbial communities from the Plum Island Ecosystem LTER, Massachusetts, United States - Salt Marsh Sediment SW1601-130 ... | reverse complement strand
TCTCATCCTCTACTATTTCACCGATCACCATTGAATTGAGCACTCCCATGGAGGTCAGAGCATCTAGAAGCTTTCTCTCTTTCTCTTTGGAAACTGATATGAGCAATCCTCCGGAAGTTTGAGCATCGGATAGAATCAGTTTTGCTTCCTGGGTGATCTCTTTATCCCAATCGACTTTATTCTGCAAAAATTTAAGATTGGCTAAGGTCCCGGGTGGAACCGCCTTTTGTTTTGCCAGCTCCCAGGCAAAATCAATCACCCGAACTTTTGAGAGATAGATTTTCGCTCCTGTTTTTGAAGCATGAATTAGTTCATGCAAATGGCCCAAAAGCCCGTAGCCGGTAATGTCTGTTGCGGCATGGATGCCCACTTCTAACATTGCTTCCGCGGCAGATTTATTTAGAAAGGTCATTATGCTGACAGCTTCTTTCACTACATTTTGCTCGACCAAATCATTTTTGATCGCCGTGGTTATGATCCCAATCCCCAATGGCTTGGTCAATACCAGAGATTCTCCGGCTTTAGCATTTGCATTGCTGATTATCCTGTCCGGATGAATTATCCCGGTTACCGCCATTCCATATAATGGCTCCTTGGTTTTAAGAGTATGCCCGCCTATTATAGCCACATTAGCCTCTTGTGCTTTGTCTGCGCCTCCTTTCAGTATTTCATCCACCGCCCATAAGGGAACAGACTCTGGTGGAAAACCTAAAAGATTCAAAGCAGATATGGGTTTTCCTCCCATGGCGTAAATATCACTCAAAGAGTTAGCCGCCGCAATTGCTCCGAAATCATAGGGCTCATCCACCACCGGCGGAAAAAAATCCACCGTCTGCACCAATGCTAAATCCTCTCTGATCTTGTATACACCTGCATCATCTACGGAGTTGAAGCCGACCAACACATTTGGATTATCTATCTTGGGCAAATGACCCAGCACCTGGGTTAAGTCCTCCGGACCACACTTTGACGCTCACCCAAAACTGGATGCCAGACTGGTCAGTCTGATTTTTTGTTCACCCATTTGATCCATTCCTTCCGTGCCTGCCACGTCCCCCGACTTGGCAGGTAAATCTCGTCAGGTCAGGGACCGGACGAGCACCAAAACCAGAATTTGATAATGTTTGCGTTCGCTCTATTACGCTGAATGTTATCCCGACATACGTTTTCCTTTTAAACCTTTTGCATGCAAGATGGTTACACCCACTAATCTTTTGCCTGCGTAATGATAAATGAGATCTTCTTTCATGATGCTGTCATCGGCGCATTGAGGTTTTCTGAAACTAATGTATAAAGTGTCTGTCGCTTAGTCGTAATCTACCCAATAGTGCTTCTGATTAAATTTGAGAAGATATGGAATCACAGTAACATCAAATTCTTTTACTTTTGCCATGCTTTGTCACCTAGCTTGCTTATATCTCGATTACCTTTCCCACTCCATTTGAAATGAAATCCTCTTTATACTCTTCTTTAAATAACTCTCTGGTTCTGTCTCCGGAGCAATGGCAGGGTGCCGCCTTTTTCACTCCCAGCTCTCTGAAACTTTTGATGATCTCCTTTAATTTGGAATCACTTTCCCCACCTAAATGGAAACCACCCAACACCAGATAGATATCTTCACCGGTCAGCTTTTTGACCTCCTCCAAGATCTCCACGATACCAGGATGAGCGCAGCCTGTAATTACGGCCAAACCCTCCTTTGTTTTTACTATCAAAGATTGTTCTTTTATCCATGTGCCCAATTCACCGGTGGAACTCACACTTTCGGTAATCAGTATTGGATCACCAACTTCCACCACCTTGGCTTTATATGATTCCACCCCCTTTTTGAAATCATTGGGAGATGATTTGGGCAGGTATACGGTAAGATCAGAGTTCATCTTTAATATTCCCCGCAGTCCACCGGTATGATCTCCATGTATATGCGATAGCACAATCATATTTATATCTTTTGGATCTATCTTTAATTTCTTCATGTTATCGAGCAAGGTGGGGCTATCTGCACCAGTATCAAAAAGAATATTTTTATCTCCTACTTTGACCAGACAGGAGAAGCCCCATCCGGTCTTAAGATCAGGATCATGCTGGTAGTTATCATAAAGCGTGATTAAAGTGATTTTCGCTTGACTTGATTCCATTTCAATTTTCTCCGTTTTTTTTGTTTCCCGGCAACTGAAAGATAAAATTGACAAAAATATCAGAATGAAGGATATAGTTAGAAAAATTTTTCCCATAGCGCTTTCAAATCAATGGATGAAATTACCTGATGATGTTAAGAGTAAAACTTGGCGGAAGGGGTGGGAATCGAACCCACCTCCCCCCGGACCGACCGGGGGGACCACGGATTTGAAGTCCGCAAGGACCACCAGATCCTATCCACTTCCGTCAAGAAAAATATAACATGAAATTCATGATTTTGCAAATTTTTAGTTTACTTTCTTTGCTTTCTGTGTTAATATGACAAGAAGTTCCAGAACCTAACTTAAGTTAGGTTCTGGCTTAAAACTCGACGCTATATAGCGCATAATTCGGGCTTCTCGGCCCACTTATTAACGAGAGCATAAAATAGTTTGCTTTTGGGAAACAGTTACGAAAAGGAGCAGGAAACAGTTTACATCTTATTATTGACTTTTTCTCCCCCACCTGTTTTGGGCTTGACTTGAAATTCGTATGAATGCATACGCATCCCCTTTTAGTAAAGGGGGATTTAGGGGGATTTTCCAAGTTTCAAATCTCCCCTTCCCCCCATTTCTTTAGGGGGGATGTAAACAATTATATGCTCTCCTTAGTAAGTAACGAAAACTAAAAGGATTTATCCCATCCGATACGTAAACAACTTTATGCTCTCCTTAATAAAACAAAAGAATTATTATTTGTCTTTTGTTATTGTTATTGTTATATTGTGCTAAACCTGAGGAAAGAATTATGGAAACGGAAAGAAAATATCTTGTGGAGAAAGTAGGCAAGGTTGCCATAGTGCAACTTTATGCCGATGGGTTCGAAGAGTTGAGCTTAGACGACAAAATCGTAGCCTTTTATCTTTATCAAGCCGCAGTGGCCGGGCGGGACATCACCTATGATCAGATTCACCGACACGGACTTACCATCAGAAATATCCTGGAGGAAACAATCACCCATCCCCAGGGAATAGATGAATCCATCCTGGAAAAGATCACTGATTATCTTAAACTCTTCTGGGTGTTCAACGGAAACTATGGCACCAACAGTCGAAAGTTTGTTCCCAAATTCAACTCTGAAGATCTTCTTTATGCATCCAAGACAGCTTTTTCCAACGGAGCGCAATTTGGCATCAAAGACCAATCCGAGCTCGAAAAGATGCTGAATAAGCTGAAGAGGACCATCTTCGATCCTGATTTTGAGCCGATTTTGGCGAACAAATCTCCTTCAGAGGGAGAGGACGTAATCACCGCCAGTGGCAACAATTATTATGAGGGGGTAAACTTAAAGGATCTGGAAGATTTTGAGGAGAAATATTCCTTAAATTCGAAGGTGGTTAAAAAGGATGGCAAGATCGCTGAATTGGTCTACCGAACCGGTACAGATCAGGTTTCGCCAGGCTTGTATGCAAAAGAATTGAACCGGGTGATAGGCTATATCAAAAAGGCAATGCCCTTCGCAAAACAGGGACAAAGGAAAGCGTTGGAACATCTGATTCGGTATTTTGAAACCGGAGAACTAACAGATTTTGATAAATACAATATTGACTGGGTGAAGGATAATTCCACTGTGGAAACCATCAATGGTTTCATTGAAGTTTACAATGATGCTCGTGGAGCCAAGGGTGAATTTGAGGGAATGGTCTGTTTTGTGGACCAGAAGATCAATCAGGTGATGAAAAATATCGCCAATCTGGCTCAATATTTTGAGGAGAAAACCCCCTGGGATGATAGATATAAGAAAAAAGAAATAACCGCTCCGGTGGCTAATGCAGTAACCCTTCTTTTGGGAGTGGGAGGTGAAGGACCCATCTCCGCTTTGGGTATAAACCTGCCCAATGCCCAAAACATCAGAGAAACCTATGGAAGCAAAAATTTTATCCTCACCAACGTATCGGGTGTCCGATATAAGCTGGATGCGGAGAGAATTACCAGGGAGTTTGCCTTAACCGAAGAGGAGTTTAAGTTAGATAAAACCCTGGGTGAGAAGGCAGATCTCTTAGAGACCACCATGCATGAGATTTTAGGGCACGGATCAGGAAAGGTAAGCCAAAGACTCAAAAAGGATCCGGCCGACTATCTGCAGGAATATTATTCCGCCATGGAGGAAGCCAGAGCAGACCTGGTGGCTTTGTGGCACATCTTCGATGAAAAACTGATGCATCTAGCAGACATCGACGCAAGGTGTGGTGAAACTCTGTATCGCTCTTACGCAAGGGCAGATCTGATTCGATTGAGAACTGTCAAGGAGGGAGATCGACTGGAAAAAGACCACGCTCGAGCCAGACACATGATCGTCTCCTATATTAAGGATAAAACTGGCGCCATAGATGTGGTGGAGAAGAATGGAAAGGTGTACCTGAGTGTGAATGACATCGGTAAGATGAGACAGGGCGTGGGTGAGCTTTTGTCTATGATCATGAGGATAAAGGCAGAGGGGGACTATAAGGAAGCCAAAAAGCTTGTGGAAAAATACGGGATAAAGATCAATTCCCAATGGCGAGATCAAATAGTAAAACGGGCAGAAGCCATCAATCTGCCGGATCATTATGCCTTCGTCATGCCTGAATTGGAATTGGTCACAGACAAGAGCGGAAAAATTGCAGATGTCAAAGTCTCATATCCCCAGGACTTTATGAAGCAGCAGTTGAAATATTCAGGTAAAATTACCAACAGATGAGATGGATTAAAAGGATGATGGACTAAAAGGATAAAATGACAATCAAACATCCCATGGGATAGTCTTGTCAGTTTGAACACAGATTGCACATTTCCTGCTCCTCGTGGGATGTTATCATCCCACGGCATCAGGGAGGAGTTAAAATGTTAACCTTAAGGACATGGTGAGGAAGTCATTTTATGAAGAAATCTTATGTAGGGACAGGGCTTGTCCCTGTCCAGACTTTAAGCAGGACAGCCATCCCGCCAACGGCGGGATCCCTACGATAATTTTTTCAGAGCTCCCATTACATTAAGTTGACGAGAGATTGAGGAAACATTATGGACGTTTCGGTAAAGATCGGCGATTTTACTATCGGAGGGGCAAACCCATTAGCTCTCATAGCTGGTCCATGTGTGATTGAATCGGAAGATATTGTTTTCAACACATGTGAGAAAATAAAAGAAATTACCACTCGTCATAAAGTCCCTTTTATATTCAAAAGTTCTTATATCAAAGCAAATCGTTTGAACGTTGATTCATATTCAGGTCCTGGGCTTAAGGATGGTCTGAGGATTTTGAAGAAGGTCAAAGACGAATTTGACGTCCCTATCCTGACTGACATTCACAATCTTAATGAAGCTCTTCCGGTCTCTGAAGTGGCAGACGTTCTGCAAATTCCAGCATTCTTATGTAGGCAAACAGATTTGGTCTTAGCCGCCGCCAGGACGGGGAAGCCTCTCAATATAAAAAAGGGGCAATTTATGGCGCCAGAGGATATGTTAGCGATTGCCAAAAAAGCTGAATCGGTGGGAAATAAAAATATTCTTTTAACTGAACGGGGTAGTTTTTTCGGCTATCATAATCTGGTGGTGGATTTAAGGTCGCTTCTCATCATGCGCAATTTAGGTTATCCAGTGGTCTTCGATGGCACTCACAGCTTACAGTTGCCCGGCTCCCAGGGAGGTTACTCTGGAGGACAACCTCAATTTATACTTCCCTTAGCCCGCGCCGCGGTGGCTTGTGGTTGTGACGCTCTATTTGTGGAAACCCACCCAAACGTGAAGGTTGCCCTCTGCGATAAAGATAGCATGTTGCCATTGGATAGATTGGAAGAACTCTTAATTCAAGTAAAAGCAATAGATCAGGCGCTAAGTGAAAAGATGTAGCGGAGACCTTTAGTCTATTGGTTTGGATAGGGGTGCAACCCCTATCCCAACAAACTTCGAGTGAAATTTTACTCAATGGCAAAAAGGAAAGATCAAATAGAAAAGCTGGCTAAAAAGATCAAACTGCTTATTCTGGACGTAGATGGGGTGTTGACCGACAATACCATTTATTTAGATGATAGAGGAATTGAATCAAAAAAATTCAATGTGGCAGATGGAATGGGAATCTGGCTTGCTTCCAAAGCAGGGATAGAAGTGGCTTTGATCTCTGGACGCCCCTCCAAAGCTACAGAATTTCGGGCTTTGCATTTAAAAATAAAACATGTATATTGGGGGGAGCTTAATAAGATAAGGGCATACCAGAAGGTGAAAAGAAGTTTAAATGTGAATGATGATCAAATCGCATACATGGGAGACGATATTTTGGACGTTCCTGTGTTAAAGGAGGTGGGACTCCCCATTTGCGTAAAAAATGCGAATCCAACAGTAAAGAAATTCGCCAAATTGGTGACTAAGGCTAAAGGTGGAGAGGGGGCGGTGCGGGAGGTGGTGGATATGATCTTAAAGGCGAAAAAGAAAAATCCATTGGGGTGGGTGTCATGATAAGAGAAAAGGCTAAAGAGGTGATCCGCAAGGAGGCAAAAGCGGTTGCCCATCTGGAGAAAAAGATTGACGAGTCTTTCGTCAAGGCGGTGGAGCTGATCTTGAAGTGTAAGGGTCGGGTGATTGTCACCGGAATAGGAAAATCGGGCATTATCGGCAAAAAGATCGCCGCCACCTTAACTTCCACCGGCACGGCGGCATTTTTTCTACATCCCACCGAGGGGATACATGGGGATCTGGGGATGGTACGAAAAAACGATGTAGTGATCGCCATCACCAAAAGCGGAGGAGCTGATGAGGTATATCAACTGATCCCGCTTTTTAAAAGATTGGGAGTTCCCATAATCGCCTTTACCGGCAACCTGAACTCTCCAGTGGCGGAGAAAAGCGATGTGGTGATTGATGTGTCGGTGGATCAGGAGGCTTGCCCGTATAATCTCATCCCCACCTCCAGCACCACCGCCGCGCTGGTAATGGGTGACGCATTGGCAATTGCCCTTTTAGAGGAGAGACATTTCTCCTCTGAGGATTTCGCCCTGCTTCATCCGGGGGGCAATTTGGGCAGAAGGCTCATTCTTAAGGTATCCGACATCATGCATACCGGAGATCAGATTCCCACCGTCTCCGAGGAGACTAATATGAAAGAGGTGATACTGGAGATGACCTCCAAGAGATTGGGAACCACCACGGTGGTCAACCAAAAGGGCGAGCTGGTGGGAATCTTTACCGATGGGGACTTAAGGAGATTGGTGGAAAGGACAGATGAGATCTTCTCCCTCAAAGCCAGGCAGGTGATGACTGAAAATCCCAAGACCATCGACTCAGATGAGCTGGCGGCAAAGGCGTTGAATTTAATGGAATCATACAGCATCACCTCTCTTATCATCGCCAACGGCAAAAGGGAACCCATCGGAATAGTTCATCTTCACGATATCCTTAAAGCAGGGGTGGTGTGACGCAAAAGTAGCGGACGGAGAAGAAGATGTCGCAATGTCAAGATTGGAAACCAAACGGATAAAAAAAAGAATCAAAAACTGGTTCCTCTTTAGGTTTATCACCGCCATCATTTCTCTTCTAAATTTCCTGCCAAGAAACTCTGCAATCTCTGTGGGGGACTTTTTAGGGAAATTAGCATTTCTTATAATCCGGGATGCAAGAAGGAGAACTCTGTCTAACCTGAGCCTGGCTTTTGGCAAGGTGATGAATGAAACAAATTTGAGAAAGTTAGCTTGCCAAGTTTTTGAGAATGTGGGCAAGAATGTGGCGGATGCGGTGCGTTTGAAAAAAATGAAATGGGAAGATATTGAGAGAATCACGGAGATTGAAGGTCTCGAATATTTGGATCAGGTTTATAAAGCAGGGAAGGGTGTTATCGGTCTTACCGGACACATGGGTAATTTTGAGCTTCTGGGGGCTTATTTTTCTCTTAAGGGTTATAAAGTGTCGGTGGTGGGACGGGAGCTTTACGATCCAAGATTGGATCGGCTTTTAGTGGAAAACAGAGAAAACGTTGGTCTGGAGAATATCCCTTCTTCGGCTGGAGTCAAACCGATCCTCAAAGTTTTAAGAGCAGGCAAAATTCTGGGAGTTTTGGCTGATCAGGATTCCTCCCGGGTGAGGGGAGTTTTCGTCAACTTTTTTGAAAGACCAGCACGCACTCCAGTCGGACCCGTGCTTTTAGCCTACAAGACCGGTTCCCCCATTGTTCCTATGGCAATAGTGAGAAAAGACAAAAACAAATACAAGATCATCGTCAAACCGACAGTAGAGCTTACCTTTTCTGAAAACAGAGAAAAGGACATAACAGATGTCACCCAGAAATTCACGAAAGTGTTAGAGTCGATTATCAGAGAATACCCGGACCAGTGGTTATGGATGCATGATAGATGGAAAAGCAAGCCCGATTAAGTGCCTGCGACCTGTTGATATGATAGTTCCATTAAAACAAGGCTTGAAACGTATAGTTTTTCTGTGCCCGCCAGGTCCCCTGACCTGGCGGGAGCTGCCTGTCGGGTCGGGGACCCGACAGGCACAGAGAGGCGAAGAAGGAGGAATATTCCATTCTCTATGCAAAATTCAATAAAACAAGGCTTGAAACGTATAAATTTTTGATATAGTCTGAAGCTGAACCAGGGTTGATATGATAGTTCCAATAAAACAAGGTTTGGAACTGTTCTACCAATGATGTTTCCCAATTATACAAAATTTGCAAAAAGCACAAACATATCCGGGACATGATTCTTAGATACGGACTCTGATGATATGCTGAAAGACTTTTATGGTGAAATAAAAAATCAAGAAGTAAGAAAAAAGATGAAAAATTGTGTATGGGATATTATAGCAGAATAAACCGCAAAAATTATCAACGATTATTCTAAAAAATTATTCATTCGTCTGAAAACAGTTAAATGGTAATTTCTTTCTTATTGCCACGATTAATAAAAATACCTTCAGGAGGAATAAAGGTTATTTATAAACATGCCGAATCGCTGGCAGGTTATGGACACAAAGTAAGGATCATCTCTCCTATATACAGCGGAATCAATTTCAAGGCAAAATTATTAAAAATTGCAACCGATTTTCGGGATTTCCTCCATAAAGTACCAAATCAACCTTACTACAATACTCCAAAGGGGGTCAAACATTTAATCATACCAGAGCCAACGGAACAATATATACCCGACTGTGATGTGATTATAGCGACCGCATGGAACACCGCAGGTTGGGTCAATGATCTTCCCGATTCCAAGGGAACAAAGTTTTACTTTGTGCAGGGATTAGAAGAAACCTATCTGGGTGGAGAGAATTCCGTATTAAACACCTGGAAGCTTCCTCTTAAAAAAATAGTTGTTGCCGGTTGGTTAAAAGATAAAATTCATGATATGGGTGAAACAACAATTGGAGTAATTCCCAATGCAATCAATCCTGACGATTTTTATAAGACAAAAAGTTTGAGTAGTAGAAACCGAACTATATGTATGTCGTATCATCCTCTGCCCAAAAAGAATGCAGCTTTTGGCATAGATATCCTTATTCAGGTAAAAAAACTTTATCCTGATCTTCAGGCAACTATTTTTTCAGCGCGTCCTATACGGCATAATGTTCCAGGCTGGATAAATATAGAAATTCGACCGACTTTATCCCGCTTACGTGATATATATAACGAATCAACTATTTTTCTTTCCCCCAGTGAACGTGAAGGGTGGCCACTGCCGCCAATGGAGGCAATGGCATGTGGATGCGTTGTGGTGGCAGTTGAAAATCAGGGGATAAAAGAATACATCACAGATGGTGTCTCAGGGTTATTGACTTCTAAAAATAATATTCAGAAGTTATGTGACCATATTAAAAACGTTTTTGAAAGTCCTGTACTCAGAGAAAACATTGTCAACGAAGGAATGAAACAGGTTACTTCTTTTAATTGGGATAGGATTTGCAAGGATTTTGAAAAATTATTAATAGAAAACAAATGAAGGTTTCCGTTATAGTTCCATATTTTAATGAAGAAAAATATATCAGAAAGAATGTAGAATCTTTGTTGTCGCAAAGTTATCCTTCTGATTTATGTCAAATCATCTTAATCAATGATGGATCCACGGATAACACAGCCTTGATTTTGGAAGAGTATCAATTCCCTGATCATTTTGAAGTTATTCACCATAAAACAAATCTTTCATGCGCGGCGGCCAGAAATAGCGGTCTAAGTAGAGCCTTGGGTGAAATTATTATCTTTCTTGGTGGAGATATGGAGGTCCCAAGTAATTATGTTCAAAGCCATGTAAAGATTCACAAACACTCTGAGATTGCTGGTGTAGTCGGCAGGTTGTTGCCTTCGCCAAATATAAAAATGGATAAGTTTCAAAAATACTTATACTACGGTAAGCGGGGTGCAGAAAGGTTCGGAAATATGAATGACATACCATTTGAAACTTTTCTTTTGAGTAACTCGTCTGTTAAAGCCGAAGTTATTCGCAGTGCAGGAATAATAGATGAAAATTTATCTTCCTATGGTGGTTCGGAGTTGGAGTTTGCATACAGATTATACAAAACAACAAATAAACGATTTATCTTTTCGGAAAACATTTTCGCAATCCACCATGGACAGCGCACGTTTGAGCAATCATTAACGGCAAACTATGAATATGGGAAAAACAACTTGGCTAAGTTGTACGAAATAAATCCAAATTTGGTCACGATAGCTACAAAAAAATTTAATAAGGGCTGGAGAAAAACGTTAGGTGCTATATTCCTGACCCGGTGGATAAAATTTTTCACAAATTGGCTTTATCGAATTTCTCCATATCCAATCAGCAATTTATGGATTCGCACCTTGTTATTAGAAAACCTTCTTCGCGGTTATAGACAGAGCCAGGCTCATATTTAAAACAGGTTTCAATATTCCTGCTCGTCACGGACGCCTCGCCCGTGACGTAGAAATGATTGGTGATGGACGAGGGCGTCCGCCACCAACAAAGGCTGAATGCCTTGCCCTATGAGATGATAATCTATTGTCACCCAGTCATAGGGACGGGAATTTATCCCGTCCCGAAATATGGGAAATTTATTGTCGGAAAGTCCCCAAATGGGGACATTTCCGACCTACGCACTGCTTACTGCTTACTGCCAACTGCTTACTGAATACTGGTGTCTCAAATCTTAAATTGCATCTGGTAAAGCCTTTTATATAATCCCCCTTCTTCCATCAAACTCTTGTGATCTCCTATCTGGACGATTCTGCCGTGATCTAAGACTACGATTCTATCCACATTCTGGATGGTGGACAATCTGTGCGCTATTACAAACACGGTGCGTCCTTTCATTAGCCGGTCTATGGCTTCCTGAACCAAAGTTTCAGATTCCGAATCCAGAGAGGAGGTGGCTTCATCGAATATAAGTATGGGTGGATTCTTGAAAAGGGCACGGGCAATTGCCAGCCTCTGCTTTTCTCCTCCGGAAAGTTTGACCCCCCGATCTCCTATTATGGTCTGATACCCTTGAGACATAGCCATGATGAAATCGTGAGCATTAGCCGCCCGGGCAGCATCATAAACCCGATCTTCGGATGCTTGCTCGTAACCATAAGCGATGTTGTTCCACACTGTATCATTGAAAAGAATGGTCTCCTGGGTGACGATCCCCATTAGATTTCTCAGAGTGCCTAAGTCGATTTTCTTTAGATTGATTTCATCTATCTTGATCTCTCCTGATGTGGGGTCATAGAACCGGGGAAGCAGATCCATCAAGGTGGATTTACCTGCTCCGGAAGGACCCACCAAAGCCACCACCTCGCCAGCATTGACCTCAAAGCTTATATTGGAGAGAACTTCCTTATTACCATCGTAGCTAAAGCAGACATTTTGAAAGGTGACGTTTTTCTCCAAAGATTCTTTTTTGATCGAATCCGGATAGTTTTTGATTTTTGGCTGGGTGTCTAATACCTCGAAGATTCTTTTGGCAGCGGCCAGTCCCTGTTGTATATCGATATTCAGATGACTTATGCTCCGGATGGGTTGCATCAAAGAGAGCATGGCGAAAAGAAAAAGAAAAAATCTTCCCGGGTCCAAAGTTCCCGATAGAATCTCTTTACCGGCAAACCACAAAAGCAAAACCGCGGCAAACACTCCCATAACCTCGGTTAGAGGCGGAGCCAGAGAACCGACTCTGGTGAGCTTGACCATGGTCTTGAAGTAATCTCTGGTGGTGTCGGTGAATTTCTCCATTACAAAGGCTTTCACCACCCGTATGCCGGAGATGGTCTCCTGCAACACCGAGGTCATGGCTCCCATCTTCTCCTGGGTGATGGCGCTGGATTTTTTCACCTTCTGCCCGAACTTTCCAATTATCAACATGGCAAAAGGAAAAAGCAAAAGGGCGATGAAAGCTAACTTCCAGCTTGCCCAAAACACTATAAACAGATAGGCCAGAAGGAGGAATCCCTGCCGCAAAGCTTCAGCAAAACCATTTGCCACCGCCCCTTTTACCAGGGTGATGTCATTGGTGATTCGGGAGATCAAAACTCCGGTCTTCTGCCCGTGAAAGTATTCTAAGGGTAGAAGGTGAAAATGACTGTATAGCTTATTTCTCAGATCCATGATCACCCCGTGCTCCACCCTAACGATCAAAAAACTCTGGGCGTACCAGAAGAGGTTCTTCAACAGGAAGATCAAAAACACCAGGACGCAGAATCGTCCTAATGTCTCCAGATGAGTTTTTCCCACGATGGCCTGGTTAAATTTTTCTTCCAACGTTTTAGGCAACAACACCACCAGGCTCTCTTTTTCTTGTTCTGAATTTTCTTTCTGTTCGAAGGATTGCTGGGAGACCTTACCTGGTTGAGAGAAAACGATCTTGGTAAAGGGAACTATCATGGTGATGGAAAAACCACTCATTCCAGCAAAAAGCACCATGAAGATCATGGCAGGGATCAGATATTTCAAATGAGGCTTAAGATGACTTAAAAGTCGGAAATAGTCTTTCATACAAGTTCCTTAAAATCGTCCGCCGCTTACCTCTCCCCCTTTGTCCCCCTCTCCTTAGCAAGGAGAGGGGGGATACAGGGGTGAGGTTTCCAACGGAAGTTACTAAGAGGAGCAGGAAACAGTTTACATCTTATTATTCGTATGAATGTGCGTATGCACTCATACGAGCTTCGCATTGATTTTTTCTCCCACACCTGTTTTGGGCTTGACTTGAAATTCGTATGAATGCATACGCATCCCCCTTTAGCAAAGGGGGATTTAGGGGGATTTTTCAAGTTTCAAATCCCACATCCCCCCTTTTTCTAAAGGGGGGATGTAAACAATTATATGCTCTCCTTAATAAGTCTTAACTAATGTTTGTGATCTGACTATCTCTTGAAATACGTTTTTCACCGTTTCAACTGATATTATTCCATCAGACGCCGCAAGAGTTTGATGTATCTCTCCTTTGGGGCCGAACTTTATCGGATCGGAGTCTAAAAACAAAGCCAAGGTGGGCGTTCCCACTGCCACCGCAAGATGCATTGCTCCCGTATCCGGCGAGATGAATAGATTGCACCTTTCAATCAAAGCAGACAAAACTGGAAGGTCAAAAAGGCTCGATACTATTTGATCCTTGCCTTTAGCACCAATTTTTGGGATAGCTTTTCTTTCCCCCGGTCCCCAGATGAATATCACTTTAGCGCCAAAGGAATTTGTTATCCAGTCTGCCAGTTTCTGAAAGTTATCAACCCCCCATCTTTTCCTTCCTCTTCCTCCGATATGCATCCCCACCAGAAAATCATCAGCCCCAACCTCCTTTTCTTTCAGATACTCCTCCACCACAGCTTTTTTGTCCGGATCGACTTTGATCTTAAGATCGTCTGATTGGAAATCTCCCACCAGGTGGCGCAAAAGATCAAGGTGCAGCTCCGAGGCATGTTTTCTTATGGACGAAGGAGAAACCTCCAGATTCAGAAAAAGATTGCTTTTGGGCTTCTTATAGCCAATTCTCAATCGAGCACCAGAGAGAATGACCAAAAAGGAGTTGTTCAGAGAGAAATTGTTTTCATCGCTAGCATCAATTGCTAAATCGAATCTCTGTTTTCTGATCTTTCTTATGTAAAACACCAAAGAAAGTGGATGAAAGATGTATTGCCTTTTTTTGGCAACCAGTATCCCATCCACCAAACTTGATTTCGAAAAAAGTGTGTGAAAGGTTTTGCTGGCTAAATACCATATCTGGGATTGAGGAAAGAATCGCCGCAGGGCTGAAAGAAGCGGTGTGGTGAGGATTAAATTTCCGATACGATCGTCCTGTCTTACTACCAGAATCTTATTGATCCGGCTAAGATCCACATCTTCCTGATTGAGGCTTTTCTGTCTTAGGAAAAGACCCAAAAGAGACAGCAGAAATTTCTTTCCCCAATGTTCAATCTTTTTGAAAAACATAGAGCACCTTTCATACTTCAACAATGATATTAATGCCAAGCAAAGGAAAAGTCAATAACTTTGTCCATCTGTAAAGGGTGGTAGCCGCAGGCTTCAGCCTGCGTGGCAAAAGGGCAAATAGGGGGACGTTTTTTTATCCCCGTTGGTCAAAATGATTTCACCTGCTCACGTGGGATGTTATCATCCCACGGAATTAAGGCGGATGATAACATCCGCCCCAGAGCAGAAAGAAAGGGAGGCTCTTGACCTAAATGAGATCCATAAGGTGTGGGAAAATACGGATATCCCCTCTGTTCTTTTCCCTTGCTCCCGTGTACCAAAAACGTATTTTAAATAAAGAGCCGTATTTTTCAAAGGAAGCAAAGATGATCGATTTCTATGATTTCGGGGAAGTGGTGATCGATGGTAAAAGATATACCTCAGATGTGATAATCTATCCGGATCGGGTGAAGGATGACTGGTGGAGGAAAGAAGGTCACCAGTTGTGCATAGATGATCTGGAGAACGTGCTGGAGACAAAACCGGATGTAATTGTGGTGGGCACAGGAAATCCGGGGATGATGAGGGTGTTGCCCGAAACCGAAAATTTGATCAATTCTAAAGGGATAAGACTAATTATTCAGCCTACAAAAGAAGCCTGCCAAACCTATAACCAGCTTTCCTCCTCCCAGAAGGTCATCGCACTTTTGCATCTCACTTGTTGATTTTATAAAGTTTCTTTGTCACTTTGAATATGTCTTTTGCAATTGGTCTCATTAAAGAGCGCCTAAAATCTCCACCCCAAGCCCAGGGTAAAATCTACTCCTGTGAATTCCACCTTAATGGCTCCCTTCTTATCGGTGAAAGCCATGCCGTCGGAATACCGACCCCTTACACGCGAGACAATCAGCAAGTGCTCTGTCAGTTGAGATTGTACACCCACATATGCATGCACCCCATACCCCTCTCCATCACGGGTGCTCTCTGAACTTAGATTTCCAAAAAGCCCGTCATGCAAGAACCAGGATTTAGCTTTTACCTCGCTGAAGAAATAAGACGCCCCTATTCCGAAAAAGGGAGTGACCTTTTCTTCAGACCCTTTGGGATAAAACTCATAGGAGAGACCAATAGGGATAGCTGAAAAGTCCCATTCATCTACAAAAGAAGTATATCCCGTAGTGTCTCCTGTAGCTCCGGTAAGTGCCATTGCACCACACAGAGATGCAGAGGTGTTAATATCTTCAACGTTTAGCGCTATAGCATGTTTGTCAGTGAGATAATAGACTACACGGAAGTCCAGATATGAGCTGAACTCATCCTTATCAAAATGACTGGATGAAATACTTGTAGCAAAATCTTTCCAATCTTTAAGCGGCAAGTATCCGGCTCCACCGCTGACGCTGACGGAAATTCTATCAAACTGCGCCAGCGATTCTTGAGCACAAAACAACACCATTCCGATGCACAAACAAGCAAAAATGATTCGTCCTCTGAAACGAATTTGCCTATTCATGGTTTTCTTTATTTCCGTCTTTTGCATTACCTCCAACTCAGTTCAAGAGATTCTTTCAGTAAGAAGCTCTCCCATCATTTCATTCGTAATCTCTTACTATCTGGTTTGCCCTGTCTGTGAGGATAAATTCTTTGAAATTATCCCGATTCAGACGAGTGGTCCCTTTTTCGAAAGACACGAGTTCAAAACCATTAAGCCAAGCCTTAACCCCTTGGTTTACGCCCAGATTTATGGAGAGCTCATCTTTTGCCAAAAACTCCGCATTCATGTTTTCATTTACAAATCCAGTGAACAGCTCAGCTCCATCAGAGACAACTCTCATCCAGCTTCTTCCTGACGCCTCTACGCGCAGAATCAACTCGGGGGATGCGCCGATTTTCTCATCCAGAAGATTCATAAAAAGTGTCAGAGTGTCCACCGGCTCCGGAGTCACCATCAAACTTTCTGCCTCAGCCACAGCTTGGCTGGTAGATGTCTTTTGGCCGTTTCTTATGCCGAGTCTGAACAGGAATATCAAACATAGCGTGCCGATGAGAAGACCGAGGAAGACCGAAAACCAAAAGCCCGTTCGGCTTTCTTCAGAAGGTGGCTTGGTTGGGGGAGAAATTTTTTGTGCTGGTCTCTCCTTCGTTGTTTTCTCTTCTTCTAAAGCCTCCCCCAAATGAGCTTTTGGCACAGATGGAGATTCCCCCTCACCTTTTTTGGTTGCCCTCTCCTGCTCCTCTAACATTTTCAGGATGTGATCTGCGTCTAACTTCAAGTATTCAGCATAGGCTCTCAAAAAAGATCGTCGATAAAATCCAACCGGCAAAAGATCAAACCGACCCTGCTCCATTGCCTCCAGATATTCCCGCCGGACTCTCAACTCTTCTGAGATATCAGCTAAGCTAAGCTCCTTCTGTTCCCGATGATAGCGCAATACCGAACCGATCGGATTCTCTTTATCCTCATCATCGAAATCAAACATGGCTTTATCCTGATTCAAATGGTCAGCCGCACTCTTAAGGTTGAATGATTTGAATTAACATCTCTTTTAGCTTTTCCGTGGGCAGTCCAATGACGTTATCCAGACTTCCCCGGATGCTTTCCACCAGAAATGCCCCCATCCCCTGAATCCCGTATGCTCCAGCCTTATCCATAGGCTCTCCGGTGTTTATATAAGCTACAATCTTATTATCCTCCAAATGATTGAATTTTACTTCGGTTAAGTCATAACCAGAGATCGTCTTTCCATTATATTTATTCACCAAAGTTATTCCAGTATAAACCCGATGCGTTCTGCCACTTAATTTTTTCAATATTAAGAAAGCTTCCTCTTTATTTTGTGGTTTTCCCAAAATCTCTTTGTCCAGCACCACGATGGTATCCGCCCCCAGAATTATGGCTTCTTGGGCTTGATGAGACACACTGGTCGCCTTGCTTTTGGAAAGTGATAAAACATGTTCTGCCGGATCTGAAGATGAACTTTCCTCTTTCAGATTTGGAGGTATCTTTATCTCGAATTCAACTTTTGCTTTTTTTAAAATCTCTGCTCTTCTGGGTGAGCGGGAGGCCAAAATCAGCTTTCTTTCTCCCAGAAGTTCAGGTATGCTTTTCTCCTTACCTGATGGAGTTGTTTTTTTCATATCTTTTGGATCCCGCGGAAATATACAGTTTTTGAATCTGATCTATCTAAGCTTTAATTTACTTACTCTCCAAAATAAAGGTGACCGGACCCCAGTTGGAAATCTCCACCAGCATTTTTGCTCCGAAGATCCCGCTCTCCGTTTTAAGATCGGTGGCTTTGATCTGGTCAATGAATTTCTGGTAAAGTCTTTCTGCCTCTTGTGGATTAAGAGCATCGGCGAAGCTGGGACGTCTTCCTTTCCGTGTATCTCCATATAGGGTAAACTGAGAGACCACCAGAACTTCTGCCTTAACATCCAGAGCAGAAAGATTCATCTTCTGCTCTTGATCTTCGAAAATCCTTAAATTAACGCACTTATCCGCTAGATACCCGACATCTTGCTCGGTGTCACCTGTTTTTGCCCCAACCAGAAGGACCAACCCCAGCTTAATCTGTCCCACCACCTCTCCGTCTACCGTGACTTTAGCTTCTTTTACCCTCTGTAAGACAACTCTCAATTTTCTCTCCAGATTCTGAAGCTAAAGTTAACATGCTCAAAAATGATTGTCAACAAAAAAGCCTTTTGGATATGTTCTTTACAGGTAGATTGTATCCTGTTAATCTGGGTGCATAGCTATCTAAAAGCACAGGGTCTGAGTCGGAGATTTGGGAGCGGTATTGGTAACCGGTCAGATCAGATAAAAGCTGGATAGGGGTAGTTTGCTTATAGTAGTTCATACGGGGATAGTTGAACCATCGCAGATTCGTATGAATGTATACGCACATTCATACGAGTCTCCTATTTTTACTCAGACACCTCTTTCAACAGCCCTCTCCTCATCCAAGACGACCTCACAGGATGGATACTTTCTACCCGTTCATCTATAAATTTCTGCGACTTTCTTCTTTCCCGTTAATGGTGCAAATTCGAATGAATGCATATGCATTTTTGGTTTTGATTTTAGATTTTAGGGAAGAGAGTTATGAAGACCCATCTGGGAAAGAATTTTGGGATGGGATGAAGACAGATGGAGGAAGCCCATTATGGTTTTAAGACTGCTAAAGGAAAACTGGATCATCTGAGGCTTATTAAGGAGAGCATATAATTGTTTACATCCCCCCTAAAGAAATGGGGGGAAGGGGGGATTCGTATGAATGCATACGCACATTCATACGAATAATAAGATGTAAACTGTTTACTGCTCCTCTTAGTAATTATTGAATTTTGCATAAAGAATGGACCATTCTTCCTTCTTCGCCTCCCTGTGCCTGTCGGGTCCCCGACCCGATAGGCAGCTCCCGCCAAGTCAGGGGACCTGGCGGGCACAGAATATACTGTCGTTTCATTGAAAATGCAAGAAGCAATAAGTAAGTAGATATTTAAAAGGAAAATTTGGTTAAATCACAAAAAACCAACTAACCTTTTTAGCTCAAATCACTTATACAAGTTCTTTGCACCAAAAGTGAGGAAACTTCGAAAATTTTGCTTGACATAAAAATTTTATGACTTATTTTAGTGTTGACAAGTGAGAGGGGAATAGTGTCACCATGGAGTTTGCCGAGAGTTCTTGTAGAATTGTTTCCCGAAAGACCTTTTTTTAGACAGAAGGGAGCTGTTTTTTGTTACCGATAGAGGAGGAGGAGAAATGTGTATCTTTTTTGAATTCTACCTCTATCATAACTTGCCATAGTTAAAACTGTTTTTCAGAGATTGCCCGTCCCCGTTACATATCAAAAGTATGAAAAAAGCATAAGCCAGCAAAGGAGGTAAACTAAAATGAAAGTTAAAGCTGTGATAGTTGGTTTAGGAGTACTGATGTTCATTTTTTGCTCAGTTAGCTTGAGCCTGGCTGAGATACATCCCAAATACAAGATGCGTTTCATGTCTCCTCCCAAAGAGCATCCCTGGCAGCATGATGATTCACCTAGCAAGGGGGATAGTTCAGATCATGACTTGCTCCAGGTGATTTTACCGATCTCCCCCACCATAAAGACTATCCTATTAATCCGAACTCCCCGGTGCATTACAGGCTCGGGCGAGAAGGAAGCAGATGTAAGTGCTTCTCAGAGAGGCAAACAGGATTTTCAAGGAATAAAATGAGCGATTCTCCAAAAGATACCCATCAGATTGATCAGCTTGATCTGATAGAATCTTTAGTAAAAGAGAATAAATTTAAAGAGGCCTTAGCAGAGATCAGAGAAAAAGAGACCCAGAAGGGGCAGAATCGATTTTCCTGCAAGTGGGGTTGGCTCTCTCATCTGGCATCCAAAGCCCTCCGGGAAGTAGGTAGGTGTGAAGAGGCGCTGGTTAAAGCTCAGGAGGCTTTGAAAATATTTAAAACCACCCCGGAGAATGAGAAGTTCGCCGAAATCCAATTCGACTTGGGGATCATATATTCTGATCTGGGAGATTTGAGAAACTCGGAGCTACAGTTCAGGGATGCTGCTTCTACTTACAGAAGAATTGAGGACAGAAAGGGTATTGTAAGAACATATCGTGAGCTTTCCCGCATTTGTTTCACCAAAGCAAGGTATGATACAGCCATTGAATATCTTACTGATGGAGTGGGGTATTGTGAGGAAATCAAAGATCAGAAATTAACTGCTAGTATGGTTGGAAACTTAGGCACGGTGTATATGATCACCGATAGATGGGAGAGAGCAAAACAGAATTTGTTGAGGAGCCTTGAACTGAATAAGATATTCAAAAAAGAGAGTAACGTATGTCGTTGCTATCTTTCTTTGGGTTATTTATCAATTTTGCTTCGGGAATTTTCAAAGGGAGAAGAGTATCTCAAAAGGGCGTACCGCATCATTTATGAGAACAGCTTTGCGCGAGAGGCAGCCATCTACCATGAGTATTCAGGAGAGTTGGCTTTTATACAAGGTGAGTGGGAGAGAGCCCACCAACACTATCTTGAAGCAATCGAGCTGGGAGAACAGATCGCTCCCCAAAGCGCCATTATCAGTCAGGCATATCGACTTTTGGCAGAGCTCCAGACGGAAAGAGGAGAATTTGAGAAGGCTTTGATATCTTGTGAAAAGTCTCTGTTGGCTTCAAAAGGCATCGGGGAGAGGCTGGAGCAGGCAATAGTATACCGAACCCTGGGTCGGCTTTACAGTCAGAATGGCCACCCGGCTGAGGTTAAGGAAAACTTTGCTCAGGCTACCCGTATGCTGGAAGAGATCGGAGTCAAATTTGAGCTGGCAAAAACCTATCTGGATATGGGCAAATGTAACAGCTTCGGCTTCTGGGAAAAGATGAAATTCCTGGGCAGAGCAGAAGATTTTGCCTCTCAGTTGGACTCCCCATATTATCTGGCCAAGGTGTATGCCGCCTTCGCACAACTCTTCTTCCAGAATGATAAACTTACTGAGACACAAGATTTCCTCAACAAAGCCAAATGTATATTTGAGCAATCAGATGAGAAAACAGAACTGGAGTTGATTTCTGCTTTAGAAAAGAAGATAAGAGCTAATCGTCCTGTGAGCCAATCTATCTCTGTAAATTCTTCTACCAGTTTTATGCATCCCAATTCGGACTTCTCCTTCGCCGACATCATTACTCAAGATGAGGCAACCCAAAAGATTTTGGAAGATGTACAACAAATAAGGGACCTGGACATAACAATCTTGCTGGAAGGAGAGACAGGAACAGGAAAGGATCTTCTGGCTAAAGTGATCCACCATACCAGCAATCGCAAAGATCATAAATTTGTGGTGGCTAGTTGTGCCGCCTTACCAGAGACCCTTTTCGAGAGCGAACTTTTCGGGCATAAAAAGGGCGCTTTCACTGGAGCTGTAGCCGACAAAAAGGGTCTTCTGGATGAAGCTATCGGCGGGACCTTGTATCTGGATGAGATCGCCGAGGTTCCTTCATCCATTCAGGTGAAGCTTTTGAGAGCCATAGAGGAAAAGGAGATCGTGCGAATAGGCGAGGTGAAACCGAGAAAGATTGATTTCAGGGTAATAGCCGCCACAAATAGAAACTTAGATACGCTGGTGCAAGAAGGAAAATTTCGTAGCGACTTATTTTACCGTCTCAATGGGATGAGATTCAGATTGCCTCCCTTAAGAGAGAGGAAAGAAGATATTCCCCTTCTGGTGGAACACTTTCTTAAAAAATATCCTGCCTCCGAGATGAAACAACACGCCCACCAGGAGGGTAACGATCCGCCGTCGACAGTTCCAGCCCTTGATCCCAAGATAATGGAGCTCTTTTTGAACTACGATTGGCCCGGAAATGTGAGAGAGCTGGAAAATGAGGTTAAAAGACTATTAATTTCCGCAAGGGGCGAGGATAAAATCTCGTATGAACTTTTGGCAGGAACCCTGGAGAAATTTTCCAACGGAAAATCCTATCAGCCCACCTCTCTTTTAACCCAGTTGGCTAAATATGAGAAAGAGCAGATAGAGAAAGCTTTGGCTAAAAGCAATGGAGTCAAAGCCAAAGCCGCCCGGCTTCTGAATATAGACGAAGCTTTGCTGAGGTATAAGATAAAAAAATATAACTTAAGCTTCCCGTAAAAAGACCGGGGCGTTTCCCTATTTCGTTTTCTCCTTACATAAAAGAAAAATGTAGCGGAAACCTTTAGTTTCCAGAGTGGAAGGTTATAGTTCATTTGTCCATTTAAACCCATGGGAACTCAATTGATCTTTTGATCCTGTAGACCTTCCACTACATTGATCCGCTTAATCCGTTGACCGCCTCATCCGTTTAATCCGTTGACCGTTTTGGCAGGGCTTTTGAAGTAATGGCAGATTCCCCTGTTGGGGCGATGCTCTGCCATCGCCCCAAAGTTCGGGCGGACACAGAGGTCCGCCCCTACACATGATTCAATATAGCGACGCAACTTTAGTTTACCCTGTCCCATGGATCCTGTAGACCTTTCACTACATTGATCCGCTTCATCCGTTTAATCCGTTGACCGTTTTGGCAGGGCTTTTGAAGTAATGGCAGATTCCCCTGTAGGGGCGATGCTCTGCCATCGCCCTAAAGTTTGGGCGGACACAGAGGTCCGCCCCCTACACATGATTCAATATCGACGCAACCTTAGTTTACCCTGTCCCATGGATCCTGCGGACTTTCCACTACATTGATCTGCTTCATCCGTTTAATCCGTTGACCGTTTTGGCAGGGCTTTTGAAGTAATGGCAGATTCCCCTGTAGGGGCGATGCTCTGCCATCGCCCCAAAGTTTGGGCGGACACAGAGGTCCGCCCCCTAAACATGATTCAATGTAGCGACGCAACTCTGCGTGCCATACCCTCCGTTGCAGACAAGATCGGGTGCTCCAATGTTACACCATATAAAAGTCGGGCGCAAAATCAAAAGCCCCCCGCCTTTGGCGGGAGGCTTTTAACTTTTTTCCTAGTGTTTTTTTTCTGCCTGTAGGCAGATTTACTTAAAACTCTGCTGACAGTGAGATTCGGTGGTTCTGATTCAAGAAGTCGACCTTCTCGGTGACGTAGGCATAGTCCAACCTGATCTTGGACACCTTGAAGCCCATGCCAATGGCGAAGTTTCCATCGTTTAAGCCAGCCATCAGGGCGGCAGAGTAGTTTTCGGCAAACTCCCACATATACTCTGCGCCGAAATGCAAGGTCTCGTCCTTCCTGTCTTTAGTCTTGCCATAATCCATGGGTATAACCAGCGAATGATCTTCTCCCAGAGGATATATGGCCAGTCCCACTCGGACATTGGTGGGAACGGTCCAACCATCCACCTGAGTGCCGATATCCCTGACCATCAAGCCTATTGACACCCTGGGATCGACCAAAAACTTGATGCCGAAATCTCCACCTACTCCCGTCTTGCTGTAGTCATCGATCTTCTGCTGGACCACCTTGAGGCTGAAGCCGAACGAGAACATCCTCTCATTGAACTCGTTTTTGAACGCCCAGGAGACTAAGAACACGTTGTTCATATCCTTGAACATGCCAAGATCATCAGCCCTTACTTTGTGTTTCTCAATGTCTTTTATCCCCGAATTCAGCCAAGATATGCCGAAGGTCCCGTAATTGGTCACCTGAGACGGTGTCCATCCAAACCCGAAGTAATTGTAGGTTCGATCGACAGACATTCCGGCGGCATACATGGCGGTCAGGCTGACACATTCGATATCTGCCAGTCCTGCAGGATTCCAAAAGCCGGCTGTAGCGTCGTGAGCCTCAGCCACATACGCACCTCCCATAGCCAGTGCTCTGGCACCCACTCCCATCCTCAGCATGGGAAGCATGTGATTATCATCCGCCCAAGCACCAGAGAGGCACACCACTGACAGCAGGCAAAAGACCACTAGGAATTTAGCTGTTTTGCTTAACATTTTCAATCTTCTCCTTTCCCTTTATATAAGATTAACAAAGTTTCCTTTATTTTCAGGGTGGTCCCGCCAAAGGCGGGACCACCCTGCGAAACTTTATTTATCCTGTTTGATCACAGTAATCTTTATTACTGCTGTCTTTGTGGATCCGTTGTTGTCTCTGGCTTTGATGTAACAGAGATAAGTACCGTTGGCAACCTTGGTTCCATCGTCAGTGGTCCCATCCCAGATCAGTTCATCATTGCTTAGCGAAGCCACATGATTTGGCTGTCCGACAGTTCTAACATATTCCCCGGCGAAGTCATAGATCTTGACAGTTACATTAGATGTCTTATTTATGCCGAGGACTATGTGAGTAGCCTCCTCGCGCGGATCGAATGGATTAGGATAGTTATGCGGCTTGGTCAAGACCAGAACCTCTGCCTCGGTGTAGAATGTCTTAACCATCATGTTGCCTGCGTAGTCCCAGAGATGTATCTGGATATACAGCCTGCCAGCATCGGGTGTGTATTCGATAACCCCTTGATCGGTGTCGATCGAGACAACATCGTCGGTGCACTCCAGGCCGTCACAGATCAACAGGCTATCCTCGTAGAACTTCAGAGTTGACCAGTCAATGCCGGAGCGATCGTCCGCCACCTTGATCTCGATCGGTCGGTTGGAGGTCACGACCGAGGACACCAGATAAGGAGCCTTAGCATCCACCACGAAGCTGCATTTAGCGTACTTGGGCAGATAGTTGCCAGTCTCGTCAGCCGGTCCCTGTCCGGTATAGCTGGTGCCGGAGTAGACCCAAACCTCCACTTCGTTGCCGTCACTGCAGTCCAAGTTGCAGCCGTCCAGAGTAACCTCACCGGTCTCGAAATTCACGTGATCTCTAAGCGCCGGAGCCGCGTAATCGCACTCCTCGCCGCATCCAGATACCCTGGCGTTCACCGTGCTCCAATCCACTCCACTGGGGTCAGCCACTGTGAACTTTATGGTGGGATTCTTGGTCACGTAACCACTGGCAAAGCTGACCGCAGGACCCTGGCAATCATCCTTGACCTTATAGGTTTCGGTGTTGCTGTTGCCTGCCACATCGGTAGCCATTACGTCCAATTCGTGTATGCCAGCCGCCGGGGTGTACTCCCACAACTGCGTAGTGGAGTTATAGAACAGAGCCTCGTCATACTCCACACCATCCTCGTAGACGTGAACCTCTGCCACACCGGACTTGCTGTCCGTGATCTCAAGCTTAATCGGACGATCACATGGATCAGAGCTGTTCTTCCAGCTGATGCTGGGAGCTGTGCAATCCGCATAATAAGCCTGCTTGAAGTAGTTGGTGCTGGTGTAGTAGTTGCCAGCCAAATCCTGCGGACCTTTGGTGTAGCTGGTGCCATAATTCTTCTCGGAGTAAACCACCGCATACAGAGTAGCGTTATTGGACAACTGCAGGTAGAGTGCATCATCGCCGGTGACAGTGACGGTGACAGTATCGCCACTCTTCACGCTGTCTATCTGGTCCGGGGTGAAGGTCAGCACATAGTTTGAGTAATACAGATCCAGAGAGAGCGTGCTCCAATCCACACCGGTTCCAGCATCTGTTACCGTGAAGGAAATCGTGACGTTGTCACACCTGACATAGCCAGGCAAGAAGGTCACCACAGGTGCCTCACAGTCATCCTTGCTGATGAAGCTGTATGTGGTGGCATTGTCCACGTTGTCAGTAGCAGTTATCACCACATCCAGTCCACCTGCGCTGGGTGAGTAGGATAGCATCTTGGTGGTATCGTTGTAGGAAAAGTCGGTAAACGGCGTCCCATCCTCGGTGATGGCGATGGTAGCTATACCTGAGCGACTATCCTTGATCTCAAACTCCAGCGGTCTGGTGCAGGAATCCGCTCCGCTCTTCCAGGTGATGGTGGGACCAACGCAGTCAGCATAGTAGACCTCTTTGTAATAGCTGGTCGAGGTCTGATAGTTGCTTGCCAAGTCCGCAGGACCACGAGTGTAGCTGGTTTCGTAGTTCTTCTGCGAGTAAACCACCACATTCAGACCCCAGTTATCCTTCAGCCCGAGGAGATCGTTGTTACCGGTTACGGTAACTGTATCCCCACTGTGGGTGAAGTCTGACGGGCCAAAGGTCTGAATGCGGTCTGCAGAGTAATACAGATCGACATTGACCGTGCTCCAGTCTACTCCAGACCCAGCATCACTAACCAGGAAGGTTACGGTCGGATCAGTGCAGTTGATCCAGGATGGCAGGAAGGTCACCACAGGAGCAGTGCAATCATCCTTGATGTACGTCCCGTAATGGGTTTCGTTCCCCAAACTGTCCACCGCTACTAAGTCCAGCCTGTTTGTTCCAGTAGAAGGATAG
>Ga0315544_1000836_pt1 | contig 26303 bp, 14 predicted proteins | sample SalMarSW160130MG_2_FD_202543 | JGI IMG/M metagenome (GOLD analysis project Ga0315544, IMG submission 202543) | Salt marsh sediment microbial communities from the Plum Island Ecosystem LTER, Massachusetts, United States - Salt Marsh Sediment SW1601-130 ... | reverse complement strand
TGGTTTCTATGCTTTATTTTATTGTCAGGTACTGATTTATTATTAATTTTAGGAACCGCCGTATACGGAACCGTACGTACGGTGGTGTGAGAGGTGTAGGGCGTGAGCCCTACTGCCTACTTAATTATTTTGAGGACCTGATTCTATACATTAAATGAAAAGAAAGCTTGCAAAATATCTTGAAAAATTTGTAACTCAGCATAGAAAGGATTTAATAAATGAGATACTTGAGTACCGCACCAGATACATAACTGTTGTTCTGGAAGATATATACCAGTCCCAAAATGCAAGTGCAGTATTGCGCACATGTGAATGTTTTGGAATTCAGGATGTCCACATAATTGAAAATAAAAACAGGTATGAAATAAATCCGGATGTAACACTGGGCGCTAATAAATGGCTTACCCTAATAAAATACAGGGGAAAAGATAAAATTATTAAAACAGCTGTAGACTCCCTTAAATCTAATGGCTACAGGATAGTAGTTACTACTCCGGATAAAAATAACAATCCCCTGGAAGATTTTAATTTGGAAAAAGGGAAAGTTGCAATACTTCTTGGTACCGAATTAACCGGATTATCAGATGAAATATTAAACTTATCAGATGAGGTTTTAAATATACCCATGTTTGGATTTACCAGAAGCTTCAACATTTCAGTTTCTGCAGCGATAATTCTACATCATCTCATGTCAAAATTAAGAAGTTCAAAAATTAGCTGGCACTTTACAGAACAGGAAAAACAGGATATTAAGATTAAGTGGCTAAAGGAAAGTATTAAGAAATCTGATATTATAGAAAACTCATTTATTTGCAGGCTAAATAGTTAGATATTTTTGGTGCTATGTTTATATGTTTTTTTACTTTTTGATTTATTTTTTTTGTTATATTTGATTAAAATATTAACGCATCTATTTTATTTTTATATTTGACGAAAATTATCTAATATGAATTGTATAATTATCGATGATGATTTAATGTCAAGAAGAATAATTGAAGAATTCGTGAACCGGACAGATCAGTTACACCATCTTAGTTCATATGAAAATGCAGTAGATGCAATTAATGCCTTCGGCAGCGAAGAAGATATTGACCTGATATTTCTTGATATTGAAATGCCGGAAATGAGTGGTATTGATTTTATGGAAACATTAGTAAATCCGCCTCAGATAATAATTATTTCATCCAAAGACAAATATGCCCTTGAGGCCTTCAACTATGATGTTACTGATTACTTATTAAAACCAATATCATATAGCAGGTTTTTCAAGGCAGTTAACAAGGCAAATGTCAGATTTAAAAATAAGGTTGATACCAAGGAAAATGAAATATTTATTAAGAAGAATTCAGCCCTTGTGCGGCTGAAATATGAAGAGATCCTCTGGGTTGAAGCACTTGAGAATTACGTAATCTTTAATACTTTTGGCGAGAAATATACTATTCACTTTACGATGAAAGCCATTGAGCAGAAGTTACCTTCCAACAGATTTACCCGGGTTCACCGCTCATACATTGTTAATACAAGCAGCATAAATGTAATTGAAGACAATTCAGTTATTATAAAAACACATGACGGAAGTAAATCAATCCCAATAGGAAAATCATACAAGGACAAATTAATGGGAGACATTAATCTTATTGTGAAATAAATTCCTGTTTTATTATTTGATACTACACTTACCTCAAAATACCTTAATATTTAAATGTTATTAATTTTACCATGTTATATTACTAATGTTAATATAATAGACATATTTTATGGATAAGTATAAAAATATTGTTATTCTCATCTTGTTCTGGATACCTGCGCCTGGTTTGTTTTCTCAAAATACAGATACAACATCAATTCAAGAGTATGAGCAGAAACTGAGCGAATTATTTAATGATATGTCAAAATATAATAATGATATTGAGAAGGAAAAAATAAATAATAAGATAATTAAGAAATTTGAACAGTTACTTAGCATTGAAGGAACCTTTTCTTATCCTTTTGATTCACTCAGACATATAGGGAAAATTGTCTCAAAAGATAATAAACTGAGAATATATACATGGAATCTGCCATATATTAACGGTACACATAAATATTTTGGTTTTATACAGTATTATCCGCCAAGGCAAAAGAGTTTTCTGCTCTATAAATTAATAGATTACAGTGATGATTATAAATCATCTGAAAATCTTATACTTACTGACACAAGCTGGCTTGGGGCTCTATATTATGAAATAATTGAGAAAAAATATGATGGAGATACATATTATACTCTTTTGGGCTTTGATTTTAACAACTTGATGACTGCAAAAAAAATTATTGAAGTACTTTATTTTACAGATGATAAGGTGCCGGTTTTTGGGAAGCCAGTATTTAATTACAGGAATAAACTTTGTAACAGGATTATTTTTGAATACTCTTCAAAGGTCAGCATGAGCCTGAAATACAATGAAGATTTGAATATGATAATTTTTGATCATCTTTCTCCTTCAAAGCCCTCTTACGAAGGTCATTTTATGTATTACGGCCCTGATTTTTCATATGACGGCCTGGAATTTAAAGATGGGATCTGGTACGAAATACGTGATGTTGATGTTAGAAATCCTTCTTACTAATATTTAGAATTAAATTTTTATTCTGACAATAATTACTTATTATTACTTACTTATGACTTATTGGCAGTAATTTTGTTATTGGCATACACTTTGAAAATAAAGATTTTTCAGAAAAATTTATAAAACCTAAAAATTCCAGAATATGCAAACAGGTAAAATAGGAGTAACCACTGAAAATATCTTTCCAATTATTAAAAAGTTTTTATACTCGGATCACGAAATATTTTTAAGGGAACTTATTTCCAATGCAATAGATGCTACTAAAAAATTAAAGGCAATTTCAAATGTTGGTGATTTTAAAGGTGAACTTGGTGATTTAACAATCAGGGTAAAGGTTGATAAAAAGAACAGAACCCTGTCAGTTACTGATCAGGGTATTGGGATGACTGCAGATGAAATAGAAAAGTATATAAATCAAGTTGCCTTTTCAAGTGCTGAAGAGTTCCTGGAAAAATATAAAAATCAGGAAGATGCTATTATCGGGCATTTTGGATTAGGATTTTATTCATCTTTCATGGTTTCTGATAAGGCGGAAATATATACAAAATCTTACAGAAAAAATGCAAAAGCAGTTAAATGGACCTGCAGCGGAACACCTGAATATACGCTGGAAGATATTGACAGAAAGGAAAGGGGAACAGAGGTAATTCTTTATCTTGATAAAGATTCCAAAGAATTTCTTGAAGAAAACAGAATAAATGAGTTATTAAAAAAATATTGCAGATTTCTTCCATTTGAAATCGCCTTTGGTAAAGAGAAAGAATGGAAGGATGGCAAAGAGGTTGAACTTGATAAAGATAAAATCATAAATGATACAAAACCTCTCTGGACACAAAAACCAGCTGATGTAAAGGATGAAGACTATAAAAAATTCTATCGTGATTTATATCCCATTGCTGAGGAACCGTTGTTTAATATACATATAAATGTAGATTATCCGTTTAATCTTACCGGTATACTTTATTTCCCGAAAATCAGAAATAATATTGAGATACAGAAGAATAAGATACAACTATACTGCAATCAGGTATATGTGACAGATTCGGTTGAAGGAATAGTACCGGAATTTTTAACACTTCTTCACGGAGTACTGGATTCACCGGACATCCCTTTGAATGTATCCAGAAGCTTTCTGCAAAATGACCAGAATGTCAGGAAAATATCAAGTCATATTACCAAAAAGGTAGCAGATAAGTTAAATGATATTTTTAAAAATGATCGCAATGAGTTTGAAAAAAAATGGGATGATATTAAACTGTTTATTGAATACGGTATGATGACCGAAGAAAAATTTCATGAAAAGGGCGAAAAATTTGCATTATTAAAAAATACTGATGGCAAATATTTCACTTTTGATGAATATCAAAAACTTATAAAAGATAACCAGACTGACAGAAATAAAACTCTTATATATTTATATGCTACCAAAGCTGATGAGCAATATAGCTTTATTGAAGCAGCAAAGTCCAAAGGTTATGATGTTTTGCTTATGGATGGCCAGATTGATACTCATTTTATAAATCATATTGAACAAAAATTTAAAGATTCAAGATTCCTGAGGGTCGATTCCGATGTAATTGACAAACTCATCCAAAAAGAAGAGAGCAAAGAATCAAAACTCAATGCTGCTCAAAAAGAAAATCTTGCTCCTGCATTTAATGGTCAGTTAGCTAATAAAGACAATTACACAGTTATTTTTGAAAGCCTGAGTGAGACTGATAATCCTGTTATTATTACTCAATCGGAATTTATGAGAAGAATGAAAGATATGTCCAAGCTGGGAGGGACTATGAGCTTTTATGGAGATATGCCCGATAGTTATAATCTGGTTATAAATTCTAATCATCCGCTTATAATTAGAATCGCAGAAGACATGGATAAAAAGGTTGGTGAAAAAATCAATAAACTGAAAGAGGATATTAAACCACAGGAAGATAGTAAAGCAGAACTGGAAAAAGCTAATAAAGATAAAAAGGAAGAAGAGATTAAGCAGGAAGATAGAGATAAAATTGAAGATTTTGAAAATAAAATAAAGAAGGGTAAAGAAAAGCAGGATAAGTTGCTTACAGATTACGGAAATAAAAATAAGCTTGTAAAACAACTGACTGATCTGGCTTTATTGGCGAATAATATGTTAAAAGGAGAAGATTTAAATAAATTTGTAAAACGAAGTATCGAGCTTATTTAGTTTTCATAACTAATAACAATCAATTGTATAAGTCATTTATTCAATGCTATTGTTAGCATATTAAATAAATATGCCTGTAAACGTAACTTTTCGATTTTATGAAGAATTAAAGGATTTTTTGCCAAAGGGGAAAAAAAGTCAGCCTTTTACAATTACACTTAACGGGAATCCATCTGTAAAAGATACTATTGAGGCACTTGGTGTCCCTCATACGGAAGTTGATCTGATTTTGGTAAATAGTAAACCTGTTGAATTTTCGTACAGGTTAAAAGACAAAGACTATATCTCTGTTTATCCTGTTTTTGAGAGTCTTGATATTTCAGATATTACCATCCTGAGAGATAATGGATTAAGAAGCCCAAAATTTGTACTTGACACCCATCTTGGTAAGTTGGCCAGGTACTTAAGACTATTGGGATTTGATACTATTTACAATAACGATTTCGAAGATCATGAGATTATTAAGATTTCGTTAAATGATAACAGAATAATATTAACCCGCGATAAGGGTATATTAAAAAATAATAATGTGACACATGGTTATTATATTAGAAGCCAAAAACCAAAAGAACAGATTAATGAAGTAATCAGAAGGTTTAATTTAGAATCGCTAATTAAACCGTTTACTGTTTGCTCTTTATGTAACGGGGAAATAGTAAGTGTCTCAAAGGATTTTGTAATGGGACAATTAAAATCTCTGACCAAAAAGCATTATGACAAATTTTTCATGTGTAGCAGATGTAAGAAAATATACTGGGAAGGATCACATTATGATAGAATAAAAAATTTTATTGACAGTCTGAATTTTGATACTCATTAAGCGCTAACAATAACCTTTAATAGATATTATCCAGGGTCTATAGAAAATATCCATACTTTGTTGTGTATTTCCAATACAATTGATAAAAAAAATTATATGTTTGCTCCTGAAAATCTTAAGATATTTTATGAATCTGTTTAATATGAATTACAGTATCAAAAAAGTTCTGAACCTTTCAATATTTTATGTTATAATAATTTCTCTGTTTGTTTATTTCTGGAAATGGATTGATCCTGCACTGATCGATTTTAAACAACAGCCTGTTTTTCTTTTCGACTTCAAGTTTTTAAAGGATTATCTTGTTTTACCAGGCGGATTGGCTGAATATTTGTCACTATTTATTTCCCAGTTTTTTCATTTCACAATACCTGGAACTATTATATTTATACTGGTTTTTTATTTGATAATACTTTTAACCAGGAAATTATTATCCATATTTTTTCTGGCAGATTATGTATTTGTACTCCAGTTTTTACCCGTATTCTTTTTAATTCATTTGCACAGCCAATATTCCTATACACTAAAACCTGATATTATTGTCATTATATCTGTATCCTTATCATTAGTGTATAATTATTTTATTAGTAAGAGAAATCTATTTAAAATATCTTTATTTATTGCTTGTGCTGCTTTTCTGGTATTACTTTTCGGGGGTATATCACTGATAATATTCTCTCTTTTAGTTATTCTTCTTGAAATTAAAAAGAAAAATAAAGAATTTATCCCGGTAATTATAACATATGTTGTTATTGTATTTCTTTTTCCTTTACTGGTAGGATTATATACTCCATATATGAATACCGAAAAAGTCTTTTTTGATATATTAATTTCTGAAAAGGATTACAGCCCTGGCGTAACTTTATATGCTCTTTTTCTGTTTTATCCGGTAATTATATTATCTGGCGTAATATTATTCAGGAAAGGCCCTGTTAGTAGTTTAATTACTGATACAAACAGGGGGAAAATGCTTATTACTGGAATAATTCAAACAGCTACACCAATTCTTTTTTTGTTGATTACTTTAAAATTTTCCTATAATAAATACGATAAAGCATTAATTGAATTAGTCTACTATGCTGAAAAAGAAGACTGGCAAGCTGTTTTAAAGGCAGGTGAAATGCTGCCGCCTGAGAACCGGTTTGTTTTGTTTCAGCTTAACAGGGCTTTATATCATTCAGACAGGCTCATGGACGATTTATTTAATTATAACCAGTTGTGGGGTCAGGACGGCCTGATATTAACACGGTACTACAATAGTAAAATATTAATGCCAATAAGTGATTATTATTTCGATCTGGGATATATAAAAGAATCGAGGCACTGGGCTTATGAAGCACTTACTAAATATGAACTGGAACCTATTGTACTTAAACGAATTGCATTATCAAATCTGATACTTGGTGAATATAAAATTTCCAAGAAGTTTTTAACTATTCTCTCAAAATCAGTAATTCATAAAAAATGGGCAAATAAATATTTAAATTATATTAATAATGAGGAGCTAATAGAATCAGATCCTGTTATTCAGGAAAAGAGAGATTTAATGCCAAAACATGATTATTATGCAAATAATAATGAACCTGAAGTCAATTTAGTTAATCTTCTTGAAGATAATCCAAAAAATAAGATGGCATTTGAATACCTGATTGCAAATTCTCTATTAAGGCATGATATAGGCAATGTAATTAGAAATTTACATTACTTATCAGAATTAAATTACCCTGAAATTCCAAAACATATTGAAGAGGCAATTTTACTTTATATAATATTTCAAAAGGGGGAAGATATTCAGCTAAAACCTTATCAAATAAGTAACATGACAACAGAGCGTTTTAGAAGGTATAATAATATACTTTATAACAAACATAAAAATAATTTAAGAGCTGCCCGATATGATTTGTCTAAATATTTTGGAAACACATTCTGGTACTATTTGCATTATGTAAGTCCTATTACAACCAAAAGGGAAATTAAAGAAAGGAGTTACGAATGATAAAAATAAAATACTTAATAGCTGTTTTAGTATTTCTGATATTAATTATTTTTTTATTTATTGGTTTTTACAAAAAACCTGGCATTGGTAAGTATATTGATAATAAGAGGACTCCTGATATTTTTCCTGATTATACCTCTGTAGTGATACCTCCTAACATAGCTCCATTAAACTTCAGTGTTGAAGATAAAGGCAAGAAATACTATGTTACGATATATTCGGATAACAGCAGGGGAATAAAAATCTTATCAAAGAGTGGGAAAATAGTCATTCCTAAAAGAAAGTGGAAGAAACTCTTGGACAGTAACCGTGGCAAATCTGTTTATATTGACGTATATACAAAAAATACAGCTAACAAGTGGGGAAAATTCAGTACAATAATTAACAAAATTGCTGCGGATGAGATAGACAGTTATGTTGCTTTCAGATTAATAAACCCGGCTTATATCTTATGGGAAAAGATGGGAATTTACCAGAGAGATATTGAAAGTTATTCCATGAAACCTGTTTTGCTTAATCGTACTACAGAAAAGAATTGCATGAACTGCCATACTTTCTGCTCAAATAGTCCGGATAAAATGATATTACACTTACGCAGCAAGCCGAGCGGTACAATATTATATAATAATGGAACCTTACAAATGCTAAATACAGGCACACAGTTTACGATGTCATCATGCGTATATCCTTCATGGCATCCACATGGGGATATTATTGCCTTTTCAGTCAATAAAATAAAGCAAAAATTTCATTCCTCAGGGAATAAATCACAGACAGTTATTGATCGCGCTTCTGATCTTGTATTGTATGATATTAAGAAGAACATGATAACGACCTCCCCTAAAGTATCGACAGGGAGACTGGAAAATTTACCAAACTGGTCGCCGGATGGGAAATACCTGTATTTTATCAGCGGGCCAAAATATGATGAGAATGTTCCTGATACATTAATCAGATATGACCTTATGAGAATCTCTTATGATATTAATACCAACGAATGGGGAGAGGTTGATACCGTATTATTGTCTGAAGATACTGGTAAGAGTATTACATTTCCTGAAGTTTCACCTGATGGGAAGTATTTGCTTTTTTGTATGACTGATTATGGATATTTCAGTATCTATTCACCAAGCAGTGACCTTTATCTTATGGATTTAAAGTCATTTGAATATAAAAAATTAGATATTAACAGTGAATATGTTGAGAGCTTCCATTCGTGGTCTTCAAACAGCAGATGGTTTTTGTTCAGCAGTAAGAGGATTGACGGGCTTAACAGCAGAATTTATTTCAGTTATATTGATGAAGAGGGTAATGTTTATAAACCTGTTTTGTTGCCACAAAGGGATCCCACATTTTATAGTACGTTTATATATAATTTTAACAGGCCGGTATTTATAAAGGAAAAAGTCAGACTAAGCTCCAGAGAACTGACAAAAGCTGCCTATAGTACAATTCAAAATGTAAACTTTGATCCAGAGGTAGATATTGACGCGTTGTCTGGTGTGACGAGAATAAAAAAAGAAAATCAATAGTCTTATGTAATTTCTACAATCCCTTCAATTTCTACCAGTAAATTATCTCTGCAAATATCAGCCACAAGATAATTAATAGGAACATTTTTATAATAAGAATCACAAATCTCTTTAACTGCTTTAATTTCTGATTTATTCTTTACATAAACCCTTATAAATGAGAATGACATTTTTTCATAATTATTACTAATACCTGCTCTTTCAAGATTAGTTTCCGAAATTAAATTATCAATATTTTCAATAGTAACCTGAGTTTGTTTCTTAACATCATTCTCACCTATGGTTTTTTCATCCCTGATTGAGGCAGTCCCCGATACATAAATTGTTTTCTTTTCGTTGATCGAAATATATTTTGCCCGTTCAAATTTTGGAGAAGATTTTTTATTCTGATGATCTAAGGAATTCCCAACCAGTACACCCTGTGAGTAATTATATGCATCTGTTTGTCCGGGATTTTTTAATGGGACAATATTAACTCCGTTTTCAGGTTTTATAGAAATAAATTCCAGGATTATTCCTCCGGCGTTCATTCCTATACCTGTGGATGCAGGATATCCGTTTTTAAATTTTTCTTCAGCATAGTATTGTGCCCTTACATCATTTAAAACCTGGTAGTTCTGATATTTTTTCTCTGTCAGGGTTTTAATACCTAATATGTCCTCAACATAGTTCCATTGCCTCACAACATCTGAAAAAGACATCTGTTCTCCGTCCAGTATTTCCTTCATCAGGCTGTAAGCACCATTTGCCTGAAATGAATAATCCCTGCCCGGTTCATAAATTGTTATACCACCTGCAAATATTTGAATGTAATCTTCAGTACTTATTAACGTATAGTATATTCCTTTTTTATCCCTGTAATTAATCTTTATGTTATCTGTTCTGTTCAATAATACCATTAATTCTACTGTAATTAGAAATCCGTTGTCCGGAAGCTGGGCGATAACACTGGTAGATGGTATATGATTGTAAATATTTTTTAATGAACTAAAAATTTCCTCTTTCTGTCTGACATATTCGTCATTGGATTCTGATTTAACAAAAAACAACTGATGAATTATTTGATAATCAGAAGAGTTTTCAATATAGCTTTTTATTTCATTGAGACATTCATCTAATTGTTCACTAAATCCTGAGCCCCTTTTTGGTAAAATGTAAAACCTTCTTATAATATTTTTCATTAAGTTTTATTTAATTTCTCTCCAATTAATAGGTGTCTGGTAATATATCCCAATATTTACACATATTTTCATGGAAGTATAAAATTTTGAAGGTGCAAATTTAAAAATTTTTATGAATATTTATCTAAATCAGCCAAATAGGTTTTATTAATATTGAATTTTATTGAAAAAAACAGATTTTTAATATCAGAAGGGCAGTATCAAAATTAGTTTGAAAGCAAATACGGAAAATGTCGTAAATTTGAATATAAATTATTTGAAAAATAATGAGAGATCATGCTGCAAGATAGTATTAATAATTTTTTTATAGAAGTTGCTAAGATAACACATTTTACAATTCAGACTATTGCTAATCTTTTTAAAAGACCCTTTGAGCTGGAAGAGTTTATTAAACAATCTTACAGATCAGGTTATAAAACACTCCCTCTAATTACTATAACAGCGTTGATTATGGGACTTGTGCTAACTATTCAAACCAGACCCGTTTTAGTAAAGTTAGGTGCTGAAGCCTGGCTTCCCGGGATGGTGTTTATATCAGTTATCAGGGAGATGGGGCCGGTTATAACTGCTTTGATTTTTGCAGGTAAGGTTGGATCTGGTATTGGCGCCGAAATTAATTCGATGAGAGTTACTGAACAAATAGATGCTATGGAAGTGTCCGGTACTTATCCAATTAAATATTTGGTTTCTACACGCGTTCTTGCAACCACGCTGATGTTACCTATATTAGTTATTTATGCAGATTTTATAGCACTATTTGGTTCTTATATTGGTTTTACCTTAAGAAGTAATATTTCTTTTATCAGTTTCTTCAATCAGGCATTTTCTGACATTGATTTTATTGATATTATCCCGGCTGTTATAAAAACATTCTTCTTTGGTTTTGGTATTGGAATTGTGAGTTGTTATAAAGGATATTTTCTTAATAAGGGAACCGAAGGTGTAGGTATTGCAGCAAATTCAGCTGTTGTCATTTCATCACTGGTAATTTTTATTATAGATCTTATTGTGGTACAAATAACTGATCTTATTGTATGAATGAGTATAATACAGATGAAACAGTAATTGATGTTGAACACTTATATAAATCATTTGGTGATAATAGAGTTTTAAATGATATAAATTTTTCACTTAGGAAAGGGGAGAATCTTGTTGTTCTGGGAAAATCAGGGGCAGGGAAATCAGTACTTATAAGATGTATCGTCAGGTTAAACTGGCCGGATTCAGGAATAATTAAGGTATTTGGAATAAATATACTTGAAGTTGTTGAATACGAATTAAATAAAATAAGAAGGAAAATCGGGTATCTGTTCCAGGGCGGAGCCTTATATGACTCTATGACTTTAAAGGAAAATTTATTGTTCCCGTTAAAAAGAGGTATGAAAAATTATCCGGAGAGTGAATATGATAATTTAGTAGATGAAGTTCTTGAAAGTGTCGGTCTTTTGGATGTAAAGGACAAAGTACCGTCAGAACTCTCAGGAGGAATGAAAAAACGTGCAGGTCTGGCACGAACTCTTGTACTAAAACCTGAAATTATTCTTTACGATGAGCCTACATCAGGTTTGGATCCTTTTACTTCTGAAGATATCAGCGAATTGATAGTCAGTATAAAAGAGAAGTTCAATAATTCGTCAATTATCGTTACTCATGATATGAAATGTGCAAAAAAAACAGCAGACAGGATACTTGTAATGGAACACGGAAAATTTATCTCAGAAGGAAATTATAATGATTTGAAAAGCACTAAATGGATGATCTAGAAAATCATTTATTTTTATATACTATGCTGCATTATAAGAAAGTAGTATTATGATTGTTAGTAATATATTAAATCTGATAATATAATAAAAATGCAAAATAAAACAACAGATAGAATTAAGCTGGGTATTTTCATAACCCTGGCTATCGGATTGCTTATTATGGCTATTTATATTGTTGGAAGGAAACGAAATCTTTTTAAACCGACAATTAAAATATCAACAGTTTTTGAGAATGTTAAAGGTCTCAGAATAGGAGATAATGTGCGTTATTCAGGGATTGATATTGGTAATGTATTAAACATGAATATTTTATCAGATACATCTGTTTACGTTGAATTATCAATAGAAAAAAGTGTAATTCGCTTTATAAAGAAGAATTCAGTGGCAACAATTGGAACAGAAGGATTAATGGGAAATAAAATAGTGCTTATACTTCCCGGAACTCCTGATAAACCACATGTTGAGTCAGGTGATAATCTTATTTCTATTGAACCGATAGAAATAGATGATATAATGATTGAAATTAAGGCATCGAGTGAAAAAATATCGCAGGTTTCAGACAATCTGATTGATATAACAGACAAAATAAATCGGGGTGAGGGAATTTTGGGAAAATTGTTTACCGACAATCCTTTAACAAATAATATTGACAGGGCAGGGGAGAATGTTATGACAATAACTCAGAGTATTAAGGAAATTTCTGATAAGGTAAACAAGGGTTATGGTATTATTGGTAAAATGCTTACAGATACAGTCTTTACAGAAGAACTGGAAACAGCCGGGAAAAATCTGAATGCTATTTCTGAAAATATTAAAGATATATCTGCCAAAATCAACAGAGGAGAAGGTTTATTCGGAAGGTTATTTGCCGATACTTCAATAACTTACAATTTGTATAATACCAGCATAAACCTGGAAATGACAACCAGGAACCTTTCAGAAATTGTTGAGAAGATGAATTACAGCAGAAGTGTTTTCAATAAATTGATATCTGATTCAACATTTGCGGATTCTTTAGAATTGACCATTCAGAGGTTAAATAAAGGCATAATGGAGGCGACCGAAGCCAGTGAGGCCATTCAGAGAAGCGGTTTGATACGCATGTTTTCAAAGGAAAAAAATAAGAAAAGTAATAAAGGGAAATAATGATTATAAATCTTCTGGTTATGACGGATAAGTTTTTATCTGAAATATTTCCGTATTTGAATAATTTTCAGTCAGAAATATTCATAATTTTAATTTTGGTTGCTATTAGTATCATAGGTTATTTGATATTAAATTTTATTCTTTATAAAGTCGAGAAGAAATCTCAATCTGTTATTCTTAAAAAACTAAGGGAAAAGCTAAAATTACCAACTCTTGTACTGATTATTTTATTGTCAGTTATTCTAGGATTTTCAATAGTAGGCTTTGAAAATTTAAACCTTCAATCTCTTAGGCATTTTTTATCAATTGTACTTATAATATGTATATCCTGGTTTTCAATAAGAGCCGTAACCGCATTAAAATTTATAATTTTAAGTAGTTATGATATACAGCAAAAAGATAATTTAAAAGCCAGAAAAGTATACACTCAATTCAGGATCTTTGAACGAATAATAATCTTTATAATTATTCTGGTCACTTTGTCGATAGTTTTAATGACTTTTGATAAGATACGAAACATTGGGATTAGTTTATTTGCATCAGCGGGAGTTGCAGGAATTATAATCGGACTGGCAGCCCAAAGAGTAATAGCGTCGGTTCTTGCCGGTTTTCAGATCGCAATTACTCAACCTATTAGAATTGATGATGTCGTTATCATAGAAAATGAATGGGGATGGATAGAGGAAATTACCTTAACATATGTAGTTGTAAAAATATGGGATAAAAGGAGACTTATAGTCCCAACTACTTATTTTATAGAGAACCCTTTTCAGAATTGGACACGCGTTTCTGCAGACATCCTGGGTACGGTATATATATATACTGATTATCAGGCTCCTGTAAATGAATTAAGAAAAGAATTAAAAAGAATATTGGAGAATAGTGATTACTGGGATGGAAATGTAAGTGTATTGCAGGTTACAAATGCAACAGAAAAGACTATTGAAATAAGAGCACTTATGAGTGCTGTTGATTCTCCTACAGCATGGAATTTACGTGTACATGTCAGGGAAAAATTAATAGAATTTTTACAGAAAAAGTATCCTGATTGCTTACCGAAAACAAGGGTAAAGTTATAGGAAATATATATAAGAGTTAATATTCTGTACAGGTTGTAAATTGTATTTTTAAATATACTTTGAGATTATTGCGTGTAGCTTATCTGGTTTTATAGGCTTGGGAATATAATCATCGAAACCCAGACTGAGGAATTTTCTTTTATCTCCTCTCAGAGCATAAGCTGTTTCAGCAATTATAGGAAGGTCCTTTCTTATTTTTTTGATTTCAATCATCGCACTGGAACCATCTAACTCGGGGAGCTTTATATCCATTAATACTAAATCAATATCCGGATTATTCTTTGCAATTTCAATTGCTTCGTAACCATTCTCTGCAATAATTGTATGAATACCCTTAGATTTTAGAAAATTTTTAAAAAGCTCACAACTTGCCATATCATCTTCTACTACAAGTATTGTTTTTTCTGTCCTGTTTTTCATGAAATTAAGATAATTTTGGTAGTGGATGATTATTATGCATTAGATTTTTAAACAAAATAATTAATAATATTTTATTCTTTCAAATCCAGCTTTCTAATTTTATCTGTAATGCTCTTTAATTTTATGCTTTTATTTAACAAAGGTAAATAAAAATTAGTAAATATTTAACCATTTGTATCTTCTTGCACTATCGCCAAATTTGACAGAAAACATTAACTCATGTGAACCTACAGTATGGCTCATTAATGAGTTAAAGTTATAATCGAATGCATAACCAATATAATATTTATTAATCTTGGTACCTGCAAATATTACAAGGGCAGATCCTGTCCTGAAAGAAATCCCTCCCCAATAATCATATTTATATACTACCGTTGTACTTAAGTCAAGTTGAGGTCTGAAAGGCGATGATACCTTTAGCAGAAAAGAAGGCTCAATAGAAATATTATCATTAATATCATATATATATCCTCCCAGGAAATTATAATGTCTTTTTAATCCGTACTTACTATCATACTTATTACCAAATTTAATCGCAGATTGCATTATCTGCATTACTGATATACCCCCATAAAAGTTTTTTGATGCCAAATAGACTCCGAAATCACTATCCGGAATATATAATGATTGTTTGTTCCCGCTAATTAAATCATCGTTCAGATCATCAGAGAATATTAATTCACCTGATTTCAGTCTGAATTGAAATAACATTAAAGACAGACCAAAAGAAAGCCTGTATTCTTCTAAATCAATATGGTAAGAATATGTTCCTTTTAAACCAGTACGATCAATAGGACCGTTTTTATCATTGAATATATGCGCTCCCAACCCCACTCTTCCGGATCTTGAACTCATTTTTCTTTTCCTCCTGACCGATACATTTTTAAAAATAAAGCTGTTTCTTAAAATTCTTGATTCTGCAGTAATAGCATGTGTTTTGGGAGTGCCTTTAAAACCAACCCATTGTTCACGGGCAATCAGATTAACTGAAGTATATCCTTCACTTCCAGCTATTGCCGGATTTAAAAGAAATTTATTGAATGTGTACTGACTGTAAGTTGGTAATTGTTGTGCCAATAATGTTGAAAACTGAAGAACAGCAATACATATTATTAATATTAATCTTAACATAAGGGTTTATTTATTTACTCTAATTAGCTAAAATAAAATATTTATTGATATCTGGTACGTTTTATATTATCTATAGTTGTAATTACATAATCAGTTTTCCATAGAATGCCCCATATTTATGAGTAATAATATAAATTTAAATCACTAATATCATACAAAATATGATTGAGAAGTATTTGTTTACCTGACTATTGTAATCGTTCCCTTTAATGGTTCAGTACCTGTCTTAAGATCAATAACGTAATAATAAGTATCCATAGGCAGGTCTTTTTCATTATAGGTGCCATCCCAATCATTCTCATATCCACCGTCTTTACTGAAGACTAATCTTCCCCATCTGTCAAATACCTCAATCCTGGCATCAGGATATAAAGAAATATTATTAATAATCCATACATCATGCACTCCATCATCATTTGGGGTGAAAGCATTAGTTATGTCTCCAAATAATTCTTTGATAACACAGGCATTTATATTAATTGCGTCACTTGCACTGCAACCATGTTCATCTGTTACCGTAACTGATACTGTCTTTTCACCTTCATATACAATAATCGGATTAATTGTCTGTCCCGTAGACCATATATAGCTTACATAATCACCAGCATCGAGCAGGACAGAATTGTCTCCGCAAATAACCGTGTCATTACCTAAATCGACAACCGGTAAATCATATACATAAACATATACAGAATCTCCGGATGTACAATCGAATTCATTCCAGGTAATTACACTTATTAATCCTTCGTCACTAACTGTGATTTCTGCTGATGTACTTCCATTATGCCACAAGTAACTGCTAAATTCCATTGTTGGTGTAACTGTCATTGACTCTCCCTCACATATCTCTTTGTCACCTCCAAGACTTGTATTTGGTTCAGAAACAAGAACTGTTTCTTCACGAACCACGCCTTCACAACCATGTTCAGATATTTCCTGGGCACTGATAATATATTCTCCACCCGGTATATCCCAGTCTACAGTAACATATAATGAATTTTCAGCTGTAAAATTCAATGCCGGTATGGCCCAGTTAAATGTTGATCCTGTAATTTCAGTTACAGAATAACCTGCATTATCATCACCTGAGCAAACAATATCAATATAATTCTCATCATCAACGGGATCATCCGGAATGATTTCTCCTGTAACCGGGATAGGATAGGAGTAAGCTGTTGCACTATTAATCCAGTCACCAGTGCATTGAGTAGTACTGCTTCTGCCCCTTACCCATACATCAATTGTGCTATTTTCAGGAATACTGGTTGTAAATTGATAGGGTGATGTATCATCAGTAAGATCCACGCTTGTACCACCGTCCAGTGAGAAGTCTATTATATTACCGTCACTGCTATATGCATTTAAAGTTATTTCACCCTCCCCACACCTTTCAGCAGGGTCAATAGTAGCAACAGGAGATGGATTAACTGTTATAAAATCCGGTTTTGTTTCAATATCTGAAATCCCTTGTGTTATCGTAAGGCTTATAGTCTTGTTACCTGATGTTGAATAATATACATCATGCGGACCAATAGTATTTGCAGTTTGAGGAACAGCTCCATCTCCAAAATTCCAGCTGTATAATGTACTTTCACTTGTGCCCCCCGAAGTATTTGTAAAAGTAATTGTCTCTTCAATACAAATATCATCATCATTAACAGTAAATTCCGCATCTAAATTACATCCTTGCAGATCAATAAGAAGTGATATCTCCTCGCCATGGCATCCGTACTGATTAATTTCATAGACACGTACATTGCCACTTATTGTACCAAAATTAACTTCTATAGAATTTTGCTCAATACCGGATGTGTCAGTAGTTATAACAGCAGATCCGGGTACTGACCAGTAGTATTTTGAACCCGGCGTTAATACAACTGAATAAATCTCTCCCTGAGCAAGGCAATTAGGAGTTGTGTTACCGGTTAAATTTGATGTTGATGGTAAAGGATTTATTGTGAGTTCCATATTATCGTTTCCCGGAGGACAAGCCCCTCCACTATTGGCAGTGAGTGTCAATGTAACAATGCTTCCTGCATCGGCAGCATCGGCAGTATATGTAGGTGTTAATGTAGTACCGTTGGTCAGTACACCGTTGCCATCATGGGCCCAGTTATAAGTACCGTTGCCATTAGTTACCGCAGCATCACTTACAGTATAGGCAGAGTTTTCACATATGCTTGCATCACTGCCTGCATTGGCAATAACCTCAGCCTCAACAGTAATCTCCATCTGGTTAGTTGCAGGTGTGCAATCAGCATTACCATTGGCAGTGAGAGTCAGAGTCACAGCGCTTCCTGCATCGGCAGCATCGGCAGTATATGTGGGTGTTAATGTAGTACCGTTGGTCAGTGTACCGTTACCATCATGAGTCCAGTTATAAGTACCGTTGCCATTTGTTACCGAGGCATCACTGACAGTATATGCAGAGTTCTCGCATATGCTTGCATCGCTGCCTGCATTGGCAATAACATCGGCTTCAACAGTAATCTGCATCTGGTCGGTTGCAGGTGCGCAGTCAGCTTTACCATCGGCAGTGAGTGTCATAGTAACAGTTGTTCCTGCATCAGCAGCATTGGCAGTATATCTAGGTGTTAATGTAGTACCGTTGGTGAGTGTACCATTGCCATCATGAGTCCAGCTGTAAGTACCGTTGCCATTAGTTACCGAGGCATCACTGACAGTATAGGCAGAGTTCTCGCAGATCGAAGCATCACTTCCTGCATTGGCAATAACATCGGCTTCAACAGTAATCTGCATCTGGTCGGTTGCAGGTGCGCAGTCAGCTTTACCATCGGCAGTGAGTGTCATAGTAACAGTTGTTCCTGCATCAGCAGCATCGGAAGTATATGTGGGTGTTAATGTAGTACCGTTGGTCAGTGTACCGTTACCGTCATGAGTCCAGCTGTAAGTACCGTTGCCATTTGTTACCGAGGCATCACTGACAGTATAGGCAGAGTTTTCGCATATGCTTGTATCGCTGCCTGCATTGGCAATAACATCGGCTTCAACAGTAATCTGCATCTGGTCAGTTGCAGGTGTGCAGTCGGCATTACCATCAGCAGTGAGAGTTAGTGTTACAGTTGTTCCTGCATCGGCAGCATCGGAAGTATATGTGGGTGTTAATGTAGTACCGTTGGTCAGTATACCGTTACCGTCATGGGCCCAGCTGTATGTACCGTTGCCATTTGTTACCGAGGCATCACTTACAGTATAGGCAGAGTTTTCACATATGCTTGCATCACTGCCGGCATTGGCAACAGGGGATTGTTGTATAGTCATGGTAGTTGTTGAGCTGGTATCTGAGCAACCATTAATACTTGTAACCACAACGTATACCTGATCGTTATTTATTAAAGTGGCTGTTGTATATGTTGTCCCTACGCCATCCTGGACCGAACCGCCATTAAGGTGAAAGTTATAATTTGATCCTCCGCCGGCAGCAAATATTACTGTATTTCCTGCACATGTTTCATCACCTGCGGTGCTGTTTGTAAATGTTATTACTGGCAATGAATTAACGGTAATCAGTGCATCGATATCACCTGCCAGGTTAGCAGGTCCGTTATCGTCTGCAGCTGCAGTTAAGGTATATGCAGTTGTTGAAGAGGGACTTACTGTGATAGTATGTGGGGAGGCCATAATTCCATTGTCAGTCTGTGGAGTTACACCATCTGTATAAGTTACACTCCATGGGGCAGTGCCTGTTAGTGCAACGAGTATATCAGATGATTCGCCGTCACATATTGTTGCATCACCACTTATTATTGAAGCAGTAGCTACTGAAACAGTTTCTTCAAGGGCAAGTGTAAAATATCGGTATGTATCAAAATCAATATCTGTAACAGCTGTAACTGTGCCGGAAGTTGCGGTTCCTGAAATTACAGGGTCACCACCGACCTGAACCCACTGGGCACCATCCCATGCAGCTATTAACAGGCTGTCAAGATCAGATGCTGCATTAGCAACATCACTTGAACCATCTAACCTAATTACTAATTTACCTTCCCCTCCAGCCGGAGCCTGAATATCCCAGTACTCTGACTGGCTGACAGTTGCCACAGGTGCTGCAAACAGGGTAACATCATAACCATCAAGGGTTGGGTTAGTAAAGAAATATTCGGCTGACCAGTCACCTGTTCCTCCATAACCACCTGCATCAGATACCTGGATATTTCCCGGATTACCGTTTTTGCCAACAGGGAAATTAAAATCATTTCCGCTAATAAGTTCCTTTGTAAGGGCACCATTGATATATCTTGTATTAGAAGCAGAAGCCGGGGATATTGTCGATTTAAATTTTAATCTTAAGGTATTGCCCGCAGGAGTAACTGCTCCATTTGTCAGTAACAATTGCCTGTCAATATCAATATTTCCACCAAGTGTTATACCATTATTATTATTAACTCTAAGGATATTTAATGCATTTGTTCCGGTAAAGTTGCCGGTGATGTTTTGATTAACGACTCCGGACATTTTAACAGCTGCTGTTGCTCCTGTACCTGCATCAAATGTTCCGTTAACCCTGATAAGGTCGCCTTTTATTTCAAGTTGCCTGTTAAAATCGTTTATAACTTCCAGTGAAGCCGCCCCATCTATTCTCAAATCACCGTAAAGCAAGATATCAGCATCAGACAACCTTCTGTCATTGGACCCGCTGAAGGTTAGATTATTAAGCTGGTATATTGTTCCAAGAACATCATAGTTGGTGTTTCCACCGTATTCTAATGTGCCGCCTGTTGGAGAGAAGAATTCATCATAAATACCTGCTGCCAGAGCATCACTTTCAACATAAATAGTCCCTGTGCCAGTTACAATTCCCAGTCTGTGTCCGAATGTTGAGTTTAGTCTTATAGTACCTTGGATTTCCGTACTATAAACAAGTATACCATTTGTTATCGGAGTAACGTTATGCCCGGAATTTATCAGTACCATCGAACCTCTCGGACCACCAGTAACGTTAGGAGTCCATATTGTTCCTGTTTCCCAGTTACCTGAAGAATTTGATTCATATAATGGGACAATATCAGGTATAGCGCCATTAAAAGCAGCTCCGGCAATTCCTGCTGTATAATCACCGCTAATCTGATTATCATCTGTAGTAGTAAAACTAAAAATTAATAATTCATTTGTTTCATCAAATGTGCTAACATCATCAAACAAATTCCAGTTTCCTGAACCATCAGACGGCAATCTTGCTGTTATATAATCAAATACATCGTAAGGAGCGGTAACTTTAATATCAGAAGGATCGTACTTCATCTCAGCAGTAGCTGAAAGACCGGATATCCCATAAGCTTTTAAAACCCAGTGATACTGCAGAACGTTGTTAGAATCAACAATTTCAGGATCAGGATTCTCAAGATCTTCAACAATACTGGGATGCATTTCATTTGCAGGCTTGACAGTAATCTTACCTGTATTGTTACCATTAGCTGTAACTGTAAACGTTACAGGAGTGTATTTACCTCCTGAACCCATGGGGTATATAAATGTCGATGCCCCTGCGGGAAAAGTCTTCCGGACACCATTATCAGTAAATGATATATTAGTCTGAATCATGTTAGTTGCTGAAAAAGGAGTTGCTTCTTCGATACTGGCATTCAGGCCGAGCTTTAATAAATTCTTGCCTATATCAAATAAGCCGCCATCCATTTTTAGTGTATCTGTAATAGTTAATTCATTACCCGGGGGGACAATGATGCCATAGTTATTATTGATAGTCAGTTTTCCAAAAATACCATTTCCAGTCAACTCCTGTTGCAATGTGCCGTTAAGTTCAATTCCATCGCCGGCTCCGGAATGAATATGAATACCGTCAAACTGACAATATCCCTGAACATAAACAGTGTTACTGCTGTCTCTTAGTGTCCCGTCCTGAAATGCCAGTACATTCTGAACTGTTATTTCAGCATTTCCGGCAGCAAGACTTAATGTATTTACTGTTGATTTTGTGAGATTGTAAAAAGTTGTATTTCCTCTTATTGTCTGGTTACCGGCTCCATCAAATATAGTAGTATTGCCAGCTGGAGTGTATGTTCCATTATTTATGAGATCACCTGAAATTGTTACCAGGTAACCCCTAGCATCGAATTCTGCTCCCGGTTGTATTGTCAGATCCTCTTCAATGGATAAAGGTAGCGACCACAATTCAGCAACAGGATTATTAGTACTTGAATTGTCAATAACCAGGTTTTTGACAGGTATAGATGAATAAATACCAATATTCTGATTTACAGGTGTTAAATTGCTACCGATTCTGATTATTGAAGACGGGGAAAGGGACCAGGTTTCAGGATCAAGATAGAGAGCTGCTATTGATGGACTTACTTGCTGGCGGCTGATAAGCAGATCACCACCGCTAAAAACAAATTCACTGCCTAAGCCAAGCACTTCAAACAGGCCCCGGTTATTAACAGGGGCGACAGCCATACCAACGTTTACAGTTCCTCCTGACTGGTTATATTTTAATGTGGCCACGTCAATTGTCGGACTTCTTCTTATTTGTGAGCCGACATACAGATTACCTGATGTAATTTCTATTTCTGCATTACCTGATGCCGAGTACTCGATATAATTGTTACCATTACCAACCAGATCATACATATTCACAGCACCGCCACTTACAAGCAATTTCCCGTCAAGCGAAATACCGGAATTGTTTCCTGATACATTTACAACACCATCTCGCACTTCTAAACAGGTTGTTCCGGGTATGACAAAATCATCATCGCCGGTAGAAAGGTCGATATCTATACCTGAATTATTAAGTATTAATGTCCCGTTTTGAAGTTCCAGGGCTTTAGGAACACCTATACCACTCGTTGCCCCTCCCAAATTAAAGTCAGTGTTAATTGTGGCTGTTACCGACTGGTCATTGCCCTTGTTTACTATTAAACGATACAGTGCCGGGATATCACCAGACAGAAGATCAAAATCCATATTATCATCACCCAGTAATGATAATGCTATTCTATCCTGGTTTATTGCGGTGAATAATTGAATACCATCTGTTCCTGCACCGGCAGAATTCTGCAGAATATCACCATATACTTCAAGGTAGTGATTAGTAGGACCACCATTAGGAGTTCTAACATGTATAACACCAGCGGTATTATTAATTAAAATATCGCCATAGACAGTTATGGTTCTGGAAGTGCCGGCATTTCTGAAAGCAAGTTCTGCTCCTCCTCCGCTGGGTGGTGATTCAGCACCGTCAAACTCGATCATTGTAAGGTTTCTCATTACGGTAATGTCACCTGTAGCTCCATTGCTAAGAACCAGGTTGGTATTACCCAGTATTTCAAAATTACCGTGAGCCGTAATATCTTTGGCAATTGTAAGGTCATAATTACCAGCTGACCAGTTCTCTGTAGCCACTATCATGTTAGGAGCATTCGGAGGAGTGTTAAGAAGGGTATTCGGATTAGCCCAGCTCTCATAGACTATGTATGCGGAATCCTCGCTGACAAACTCGCCCAGGTCCATAAGATTCATATTCGGATCCGAATTACGGTTCCAGAACATACCTTCACCACGTACCAGTCCGGCGTTAAGGTTCCCATTTGGATAGTTTATACATAATGTAGGCCTGAACTGAAAATTTGAGCGGTAATAGCGCGGTACAGGATTTCCGCTTATATCTTTCATCTGGGTAAATGAAACCTCAGCACATGATTCCGCAACATTGTCGGCCCAGACACCATGAGGCTGGCCTCTCAGAGCAACTTTGGGATCATCCCATGGTACCCAGCCAATAGCTACAACGTGACCTGCCGTTGGCCATTCACCAACAGGATCACCGGCAGGTATTGGAGGTTGACGGCTGTCATGCCAGTCTTTTTCATCTATTGGACCGTCACCATTAGCATCAATTAACAGATCACTCCTTGTCCATGTCTCACGGTCTCTCCAGAGGGGTTCCCTGGCTGCTATTCCAACATCCGCGCCATGATCCCTTGTATAGTAAATTAATACCTGGCCGGTAAAACGGACAATTTCTCCTGCAGTATAATTAGCTTTTTCAAGAGTGAATCCGCTTCCGCTTCCATCGAAATTAATAATGTTGTTTATCTCATCAAGATCAGCAAGGTCTTCGAATGATCTTGTATAGGGAGATTCATCAAGAACTTTACCGGGTACAAATACATTATCGTTAGCACCATCAGTATCGTCCTCATAATACGAATATTGATATACTACTGTGGGAAGAGAGGAGAAATCACTGTGTCTGACTCTCCAGTAATATGATAATATATTTCCACTCTGGTTTGTAGTAGGTAATATTGCATCTACAGGATTAACAGTAATATAACCATCATCGGTTACATTACTTATTGTAACCAGGCAGGGAGTATATTTTGAATTGCCACCCATAGTGAAATCCACCCCGTCCAGGCCTATACCCACCGGAAATTCAAATACATTATCTCCTTCTGTAGGGTCTATACCTGTTGAGGGGATATATATTGTAAGTCCGCCATCTGAAGCATTTCCCGATGTAATAAACATATCTTCCACAGATGGTTGTCCGCCTACAGTCTCGGCAGGATCCAAATTAACATACAGCTCGTCCAGTTTTAAATTGTGAGTATTTAAGTCTATCCTCCCGTGTCCCCAGTCTAGCCTCTGCATGTAAACATCACTGTTCAGAGTAATTATCTGATCTTCACTATTTAACCTTACATTTCCAAATTGCGAATTATCAACGGTAAATAATTCAAAGGGATCTGAATTAAAATACACCAGGTCGTTATTACCGTTTGATGTGGCATCAGGTGTAGCACTGGCAGGATCATAAATACCTAAAGTACCGTAATTTATTAAAGTGTCAATATTAAATCTTATACTATGAAATCCCTGGTCGAGGGTCCCACTTTGAAGAATAAACGCGTCCCCGTCAATATGTAATAAAACGTTTGATGTACCTTCCAGCTCGGCACCTGTTTTGCTCGATGCAAGTGTAACAATCTTATCCTGTGGTTTATCAATTACCATCCGCCAGAAGAATTGCTCATTTGAGCCACTTATATTATAAAATGCTAACTGGCTGTTATCATTACCATTAATAGTCGTAGTATTTGGATCTCCTGCATCATAAACATAGGTTGCGCCTGTATTAATTGTAAAATCTCCTCCTATTGCCACATTAAAGCCGTCATGATCGAATGTAACACCAGAGCCTAATGTAAAGTCGTTTAAAGCTGTGAAAGAATAAAGCAAATTAACATTTGATCCGGTACGGATATCAACGTCGTAGAAGGGCACAGTTGAGTAAATTGTTGACGTATTATTATAATCAATAATAAGCTCACCCCCTGAAACATATACTTTATCTGATGGGGATTCAATTCTTATGGCTCCTGCAGCTGAAATGTCTTCAATAATTAATTGTCCTCCTGTCATGGTGAAGACCATATCAGGGTCAACAAGGCCGAATAGAGGATCTACGTGTTTAATTTCCCCGTTGCCCCTTATTCTGGTTATCCCTCCTGTTTGAATATAACTGTAATAACCTGTTGATGCAAACATGCTAATACGCAGTTGGGTCAGACTAATCTCTCCGCCATTTATCTGCAGGCTACCTGCAGCTTCATCCCTGTAACACATGCCTGAGCTGTTACTGGAAGAATAAAATCCATCATTAATAATAAAGTCACCGAACAAATAGGTTCCCTGATTTGCAGTCCCGTTTTGAATACCATTTGGTGTTGAATATGATAATCCTGAAAAGTCAAAAGCAGTAGTTGTTGTTGAGTAGACCTCTACATTTTCACCGTCAAGGATAAATTTTGCATTTTCACCAATGGCAAAATCGTTTCCCCCTTCTGTCAATGAGGGAATAAGCAATTCACCTGTAAGGCGCAGTGTGCCGGCCTGGATCCACAATGCTTTCCTGTTTTCAGGATGTCCTGGCACGGTTGCATCCATAGCATCGTCATTTGTGCAAAACAGTCCGAAATAACTTATATCCTGGGCATAAAGTGCCAGTTCGTAAGTCTGGTCTATACCTTTGTTTATTACAAGAATATAAAGGTCAGTTGTATCGTAGCACTGGAATGTATTATTCTGGGCACCTGTAAAGACCAGTGAAACAGCTCCTGTTGTTGTACGGTTTTGATAATTGGGGACAGACTGGTTTGTCAGTCTGACATTTCCGTAGTTTGTAAAGTCACCATTTACAGTAAATATATGATACCCTTTGTGAAAATTACCATAGCCAGCAGCAGCTGCTGCACTATAGGCATCGGCTGTACCTACACTTACAGCTCCATTATCGGTAACCAGCACATCGCCGGCAACTGTAAGATTTAGTCTTGTTGTGCTGGAGTTATCATTTATCTGCAGTCTGCCGTTAGTAATAGTAAGGCTGCCGTTAAGCTGGTAGTCCGCAAGCAGGGTAAGAGCATTTGCCGGGTCATCAAGGTTAATTTTCAGGTTGTAA
>Ga0315544_1000833_pt1 | contig 26327 bp, 23 predicted proteins | sample SalMarSW160130MG_2_FD_202543 | JGI IMG/M metagenome (GOLD analysis project Ga0315544, IMG submission 202543) | Salt marsh sediment microbial communities from the Plum Island Ecosystem LTER, Massachusetts, United States - Salt Marsh Sediment SW1601-130 ... | reverse complement strand
ATCAGCCCCGGTTAAATCTTGGGTTAAAAATTGGCTGCTTGACTTTATTGGAAGCGTCAAAGCAAAAAATCCCAGCCAAATAGAAGAAGCTGATTATTTATTTAATAACCAGAATGCTAAAAAATTATCAGAAAGCGACAGGGAAACATTGGGTAAAATTCTGACTTTCTATAATACCTTCAAACTTTACGCTGACGGGCTTGCTTTAAGAGAAAAGGCGGCTCCTTCCGGGCCAAGCCCTCCGGTAACTCCCATAACTCCCAGCCCATTTCCTGGTCAACCGGTTCCTTTGCCTGCCCAGCCAAGCCCTGCCCGACCGCTCTCGCCTTCTTCTCCTCAACCGACTGAACCAGAGCCGAGCCGCCGCGATATCTATCGGGAACCTGTTGAAGAGCCGCCTAGACCTGGTCAAGTTGAACCAAAAATAGAAGGAAATGTGGTTGATTTAAAAAATAAATAAATATGAAATTCGATGTTCCCCAATTTATTGAAGTAGAGGACAAGATAATCGGGCCATTGACCCTAAAACAGTTTCTCTATATCGGCGCCGGGGCAGGTTCGCTTTTTCTGCTTTGGTTTTTTCTTAAATTAGGTCTTTTTATTGCGGTAGCTATTCCGGTTGGTCTTCTTTGCGGCGCTTTAGCTTTTTACAAAGTCAATGGCCGACCCTTTATTTCTTTCCTAGGTTCCTTAATTAAGTATCTAAGAAAACCGAGATTATATCTTTGGAGAAAAAAATAATGCCTCAACAAAAAAAATCAGCTTCCATTCAACAGCATTTATCAATTAAAGAGATTAGAGACGATGTCATTATTCTTAAAAGCGGCGGCTGGCGGGCTATTTTAATGACCAGCAGCTTAAACTTTGCCCTTAAATCAACTGAAGAACAAGATGCCACCATCTATCGTTATCAAAATCTCCTCAATTCCCTTGACTTTCCCATCCAAATTGTGGCCGCCTCTCGAAAATTTGACATCACCCCCTACATTGAAATGCTAGAACAAAAACAAAATCAACAAGAAAACGAACTCTTAAAAATCCAGACCTCGGAATATATTGATTTTATCAAAGAATTAACTGAAATGACTAATGTTATGACTGAATCCTTTTATCTGGTAATTCCTTACAGTCCCTCTATTGTCAAAAAGGCAGGATTCTTCAGTAAGTTTTTTGGAGGCGGAAAAAAACAACCAGCGGTCCAGGAAGAAAAATTTCAAGAAATTAAAAATAATCTTTGGCAAAGAATGGAGTTTGTCATTTCTGGCCTGCAAGGAATCGGCCTTAAGGCCATCCCCTTAAAAACCGAAGAAATAGTTGAGCTTTTCTATAAATTATATAACCCCAGCGCCAAAGAAGAACCAGAGCTCCAAAAAGCCAAAGAAATGAGAATCCAATAAAAATATGCCCCTATTTAAAAAAAATGAATCTGCCATAGGCGGAGAAGAATTTCCCGAAATAAGCCAACCAACCAGCTTGGTTGATATGATTGCCCCGGCTGGCTTGAAAATTGATTCTAATTATTTTCAAATTGGCGAAAAATACGGCCGAACTATTTTTGTCTTTACTTATCCAGCTGTTTTGAATACTGGCTGGCTTTCGCCTTTAATCACTCTGGACCAGGAAATGAATATTGCTCTGTTTATTCATCCTTTTGAAACAGGTGTTATTTTGAAAAACTTAACCAAAAAAACAGCCCAAATCCAGTCCCAAATGTCTCTCCAGCAAGAAAAAGGCAAAGTCCGCAGCCCGGTTTTGGAAACAGCTCTCAAAAATATTGAAGAGCTGCGCGATAAACTCCAGCAAGGGGCAGAACGGCTTTTCAAATTCGGCCTTTATCTCACTTTTTTTGCTGATTCCGCTAAACAATTAGATGAAATTGAAAATAAAATCAGGGCCCTCTTGGAAAACCAGAGTATTTATGCTAAACCAGCTGTCTTTCAGCAGGAACAGGGCTTTATCTCCACTCTCCCCTTAGAAGAAGATAAGCTCCTTATTCACAACAGTTTAAATACTGCCTCTCTTTCCTCTAATTTTCCCTTTATCTCTTCTGATTTGACTGATAATAAGGGGATTCTATATGGTATTAACCGACACAACAACTCTTTAATTCTATTTGACCGCTTTGGTTTGGAAAACGCCAATATGTGCGTATTTGCCAAGTCAGGTTCAGGAAAATCATACGCAATTAAATTAGAAATTCTCCGTTCCTTAATGCAGGATACTGAAGTGATTGTCATTGACCCGGAAAAAGAATACAAGTATTTAGCGGAGACAGTTGGCGGTTCGTTTATTGATATTTCCTTAACTTCGCCCAATAACCTTAACCCATTTGACCTGCCTATCCCCGGACCAGACGATAAGCCAGCCAACCTATTGAGAAGTAATATCATTAATTTAGTCGGTCTTTTAAGAATGATGCTGGGCGGCCTGACTCCTGAAGAGGATGCCGTTATGGATAAGGCCTTAACTCAAACTTACGCCGCTCGCGATATTACGCCGGAATCTGATTTTAGTAAAATCAGCCCGCCTTTAATGTCAGACCTTTATGCTATTTTAAAAGGGATGACTGGCGGAGAAAGCTTGGCGACCCGCTTAGAAAAATATGTTAGCGGCAGTTACGCGGGCTTTTTTAACCAACCAACCAACGTTCAATTAAAGAATAAATTAATTGTCTTTAGTATTCGGGATATGGAAGATGAATTAAGGCCACTGGCTATGTATGTTGTCTTACGCTATATCTGGAACGTTATTCGCGCTGAGAAAAAAAAGAGAATGATGGTGGTTGACGAGGCCTGGTGGATGATGCAGCACGATGACGCTGGTTCCTTCCTTTATGGTATTGCCAAGAGATGCCGCAAATATTACCTTGGCTTAACTACTATTACCCAGGATGTGGCTGATTTTATGAAATCCAAATACGGCAAGCCGATTGTGACTAACTCTTCTTTACAGCTTCTCTTAAAGCAGTCGCCGGCCACGATTGAAGTAATCAAAGAAACTTTTAATTTGACTGACCAGGAGAAATATATGCTTTTGGAATGTCCGGTCGGCGAGGGTCTCTTTTTCGCCGGCCTAAAACATGTGGCTATCAAGATAATCGCCTCCTATACCGAAGACCAAATTATTACTTCTGACCCAGCTCAGTTAATGGAAATACAAAAAGCTAAAGAAGAATTGGCTGAAGAAGAAACAACATCCGAAAGCGAATCCATTCCTCACCCCACGGCCGCGCCGGCTATTCCCAAACCTACGCCCGAAGCCGTTCCCGAACTGACAACTGAACCCGCTTCTGAATCCGTTTTAAAATCTGCCCCTGAACCCGTTGCTAAACCTGATGTTGAACCTGCCCCTCAACCCGCTTCTGAACCCGCACCCGAAGCCATTCCCAAGCCAGCTGCCGAAGAAAAAGGAGAAAAAGATACTGCTTACTAACTATCGGGGTCCCGACTTTAGTCAAGGACTAATCCCTGTCTAAAGGCAGGGCTCCAAAAAACAATGCCTGATTATAGCGCCCAATTTAATCAAGATAAAGCCAAAGGCATAAAAGCAAAATTGGCTGCGAGAATATCAAATAAAGTAGTCCAGAGAATGACAAAAGCAGTAGAAGATAAACAAATTTGGGTCTGGCCCTTTGCTTTTATGTTAGCTGCTTATAATGATTTAGCTGACATTGGCATCATTGGCTCAATTCCAATTATTGGAGATGTTATTGATCTTATTGTCTGGGCGATTCTTTTCGGTTTTACGATGAGCCTCGGTGGACATATAAGATTGAAAATATGGATAATTATTTCTTTAGCCGGGCTTTTTGAACTAATCCCTTTTGTAGATCCTATTCCGACTTGGATAATTTCTATTGCCTGGGGATGGTATATAACGCAGAAAAAGGGACAAATAGCTGAAGAGGGATTAAGAAAGCTACAAGGAGGCGTTATCGATAGAAGAGCTGTAGCAGAATTTAGATAAAATTATGAGCAAAAAACAAAGTTTAATTAGTTGCCTGTTGTTCTTGGTTTTTGTTTTCTGTTTTCTATGGTTTTTGCCAGTCCAAAGCCAGACGCCGCAAATCAACATCACCTTGACCTGGTCAACTAATACTTATATCCCTCTTGATTATCCAGGCAAAGCCCTGCCAGTTAAAGGAAGTGTTATTGAGGTAGCAGCTAATATTGATTCCCAAGAAGTCAATCCTCAAGAATTAAATTATCGTTGGTTTCTTAATAAACATCTCCAGACAGAACAATCCGGCCAAGCAAAATCAGTCCTTGGGTTTCCAGTTAAATGGACATCCGAAAATGAACAATCTATTAGAGTAGAAATCAGGGATAAAGAAGAAAATCTTTTGGGTTCAGCTTATTTGGACATAGGAATTGTTCAGCCGCAAGTCGTTATCCAGCCGATAACTAACAAAGGAACTCTTCCCCTGGAATCCTCTGTTTCTTCAATTATTAAGGAATACCAAATCAGCGCTGAACAAGAAACAAGCTTTATTGCTCAACCATATTTCTTTAATATTAGTAGTATAAATGAGTTAAATTTTAATTGGAATTTAGGCGGCCGAGAAGCTTCTCAAATTAGTAGTGATAATCCTCATGTTTTTATTTTGAAAATCGGCCAATTAATCCAATCTATCAAACAAAATTTGAAAATTGGGGTGGAAAATAAAAATAATCCCCTCCAAAGAGCTCGAACGACGGCTGAAATAACTTTTATTCCATAATATAAAGAAGGCCTAAAGGAAGCAAGGCTCCCAAAATTTATGAAATTTAAAATACTTGCCATTACTATTCTACTGCTTATTGCTAATTGTTTATTATTTATTGTTTTTGATGCTCAAGCAGAATATACACTTGAAGTAGATTATCCAACTATTGGCGGAGTAACACCAACCAATGAATTAACTGGTTATATCCGCTATATCTATCTTTTTGGCTTATCCCTGGTCGGCATCGCTGCTTTAGGCGCCCTGGTTTACGGCGGTTTTATGTATATGCTTTCGGGAACAATCACTTCAAAGGATGAAGCTAAAAAGTACATTTGGGGAGCTATTTCCGGTTTGGTTTTAGCTTTAGCCGCTTATTTGATTTTAAATACCATCAACCCAGATTTAGTCACCTGGTCATTGACATTACCAGAGTAAATTTAATCAATAAATAAAAAACTCTATGTCTCTTAAAAAAATTCTCGTCATTTCAATCATCCTACTCATCCTTGTAGTGGGTTTTTTGGTCGTCTATAATTTTTTCCTTAAAGAAGAAATAACTCCATCGGTTACTCCATCAGCCACAACCACTCCGACAACATCGCTAACCGGCCCCATTAAAGCTATTTCTCAAGAGCCGGTCTTAGACCCGATTATTGATGGCCAGAAAGTTAAATACTATTTAAAAAATAATGGCTATGTTTTTGAGTCAACTTTTGATGGTTTAGAGCGAACTCGCCTATCTCCTAATATTCTATCTAATCTCTTGAGAGTTTTCTGGTCGTCAAATAAAGATAAGGTTATTGCTATTTTTGATGATAAGGGAGAAGTAAAAAAATATCTCTACGATTACCAAACTGGCAAATCAACTTTACTAAATCAGCATATCCAGTATATTGCCTGGTCACCAAACGAAGACAAAATCGCTTATCAATACCATAACTCGCAAACCGAAGACAATAACATCAGTCTGGCCAATCCCGATGGTTCTCAATGGACAAATATTTTTACCACCCGAATGAAAAACTTAATTGTGGAATGGCCTAGTTCAAGTCAAATATCTATTAGAACTAAACCAAGCGGTTTAGCCCAAAGTGTCGTTTATACAATTGATTTAGCGACCGGTGATTTCCAAAAAATCATTAGTGAAACATACGGCTTAACTGTTCTTTGGTCGCCGCTGGGAAACAAGTTGCTCTTTTCCGAAACAGATAACCAAGGCAAGAATCTTAAATTAAAAATAGCTGACCTGGCTAAGTCAACTGTTCAAGAATTAGATTTTGTCACTCTGCCGGAAAAATGTGTTTGGTCTCAAGACAACCGAACTATTTTCTGCGCTGTTCCTAAAACTATTTCTAATTTAGCCACTTTGCCAGACGATTATTATAAGCGTCTCGTCTCCTTGGCTGATGACTTTTGGGCAATTAACCTGGATATTGGGGAAAAAAATCAAATTTATATTCCCATTGACGAAGAAGAAATGTCCTACGACGTTCAACAATTGCTCTTATCTCCCTCAGAGGATTATCTTCTTTTTGTTAATAAGAGAGACGGTCATTTGTATAGTTTAGAGCTATGAGCAGCCAGAAGATAATTGATAAATCGTTTTTCCAGTAGGTGGTATCAACTAAGCCGTGGATGAGGATATAGAGCATAGTGGCCATTAGAATATTCGATAACAATTTAGAAGCGAGGCTTCTTTTAGAATCCTCGCTTCTAAAAAAAATAGACAACAACCAGATAAAACCCATTAAGCCGAGCAGGCCGGTTTGCAGCCAGAAAGCCAAAAAAAGGTTATGAGGTTGAGGGACAGCCCATTCTAAATAAGTCGGAGATTTAGCCTGGTAAGCCAAATAATATTTTTGAAACATACCCGGACCAATCCCAATTAAGGAGTGGTCTTTTATTATTTCCCCGGCGCTTTGCCAGATAATTAGCCGGGATTGCCAGGAAGGATAAGAAAAATCAAGGAAGCCCTGAAATTTTTGACTGGGGATTTGCCAGACGAAGGAGAGAGCAACCAACAAAAGAAAAAAACTCATCAGGTAAAAAAAATGCCTTTTGTTTTCAGGAGTCCGACTCCTAAAAAAAATGATTAAAATAAAAATTAAAGCGCCTCCTATTCCTAACCAGGCGCCGTAAGAGTAAGTTAAGTAAATGACAGTAAATAATAGACAATCGGCTGTAAACAGTAAAATTCTGGAAATATTTTTTTTAAAAGAAGGATATAAATAAAAAGACAAAATTAGAACAGGCGATAAATACATGGCCAAGTGATTAGGCGAAAGATAAAAAGCCCGTAAGCGACCATCGTAAGTTAAATTATCATTCAACCAATAAAAAAAGGCGACTAAAGCCACGCCGGTTCCTGATAAAAATAAAGCGAAAAGAATGTCTCTGACCTGCTCTTTGCTCTTTAGATGACTGATAATGACAATAAAGAAAATCAGAGGAATAATAAACCAGCCCTTCCAAATACCAGCACTAGTTATCACATCAACTGAAAAGAGGGTAGAAATAGTAATGCCGAGAAAAATCAAAAACACGGGAGCGAGGACTGTCCTCAAACAGCAGTCCTTAGGACTGCTGTTTGAGGACAGTCCTCGCGTTATTTGCAACAGCCAAACAATAAACAATACGCCAACCATCAATTCCAAAAGATTAGTCGGCATCCAGCCAATCTTCAAACGAATCAAATAAAGAGGCAAAGATAAAACTATTAAACAAATAGTGAAATGAATAATTTTTTGAAGCATAGACATCAAGGACAGTCCTTGAAATTAACCACAATAGACGACAAACCAAGAATAATCATCAAGAGAGCTAAAATGGATGGATGATAAATAGAAGTTTCAAAAAAACTATGGACTGAAAAATAAACCAAAGAGCCAATCAAGCCAATTCTTATTATGGTCTGCCCCTTATTAAGGTCAACCTCCGGGGTAATTCTAATCTGCCAAAACAGTTGTCCCATCGTCCCTAAAATTAAAACTAACCAAACTATTAAAGCAAAAATACCTATCTCTGAAAAAATATCTAAATAAAGATTATGAGCCGTAATCGGGTTACGATAGCCAAAATTTGCATCAACTAATAAAGAATAGTTGCCTAAACCAACTCCCTGCCAAGGGCGCTCCAAACCGGCCAGACCAGCTTGCTGCCACATCTCCAAGCGGCCAACATTGGAACCGTCGCTCATATCAAAAGAAGAATAAAACCTATCGGCAATAGGGGTAATTGGGATAATAAAAACCAAAAGAGATAAACCAAGAAGCAGGGCTATTTTTTTTGCTTTTAAATATCGCCAAAAAAGTCCGGCTAAAACCAAAAAAGTAACAATAATGGCAAAATAAGCGCCGCGAGTAAAGGTTAATAATAATACGGTAAACAATAGACAATAAATAATAAAAAGGAAACCAGTTTTAGAGTCTGGCACTTGCCGAGACCGAACCGCATCAGAAACATATATTAAAACAACTATTAAAGGCAAAATCAGACCTAAATAGAAAGAAAACATGTGAGGGTCGGAAAAAAGAGAAAAAGCTCTTAAAATAGTATAACCATCAACATTAACCAGCCAGCTGGAATAAGCTAGAATCAAAGCGCCAAAATTAAAACCAGAAAAAACAGGCACAATCTGCCAGGCCCAAAACTGACAGATTTTATCCAGACCAAAAATAAATGGGGCAATAAATTGCCCCAAGCCAATCAAAGCAATTAAACCAGCCCCGCCCGTCAAGGCAAAAATAATCTTTTTAATCTTTAGCCAGTTATCAATCAAGGCCGTAACTAAAAAATAAAGAGGGAAAACTGACAGGAAAAAAATGAGCTTTCTTAATCCCCAAATAATGTTTTCAGCGCCAATTAAAGAAAAACCAGCCAAAATAAAAAAAAGAAATAAACCAATACTCTGAAGATTTTTAAAACAAGTCCAGCCAATCAATTTTTTCGTTGTAAGGGCCTTCCCCAACCAGATAACAAACAATAAAACAATAAAAACCCGCAGCGAAGCTAAATCAAAAGCTGGCCGTGGATTTAAAGCGATCTGAAAAGGAAGATAAGCGATTAAAAGGAGAAGCCACTTAAACATTTTATCAGTGAATAAATATAAGTGTACCTATATCAGCCCAATTGTAAACCAATTCAGCTGAGTCAATAGGCAGACGAATACAACCTCCAGAATATTTTGAAGTTAATCTTTGACCATTAGGCCAATAGGGGATTTCATGAATATAATAATCGCCATAAAAATGGATACTCCAAGGCATCCAAACATAGGTCTTCCGAGAAAAATGATTCTTTTCTTTATGAAGAACCTTAAAATTACCCATTGGAGTAGCCCAGCCCCAAGGACTACCAGCTGCGGCTACTTCATAAGTGGCTATTGATTGACTATTGTCAAAGGTAGTCAAAATCATTTTAGATAAATCGATATCAATATATTTTCCTTGTAAAATTTGCGGCTGATTGATTTCCACTAATTCTCCGTTAGATTTTTTAAAAAGAGCTTTCTGGCTTAAAGGCAGTCTTTGGGGCTTAAGATTAGCCACCGCTAAAACGGACTTGTCTGGCGGATTATAAAAAGAAAATGGCTTTTCCCTCAAGCGAGTAAAGGCAAAACTGCGAACCCCTGTTAAACTAAGTTGATAAGTAGTATCATTCAGCAATTCTTCTTCAGGAATAAAATGAACTTCTTGATTAGAGTCCAACCAAACAAACTTACCTTTGATCCGGGGCTCAAAACGAAACCGCTTCTCAAAAGAACTCTGAATTATTGGCTGATTAAAAAAGACAACAATTTCCCGCCCCACTTCAGGGCTTGTTCTAAATTCCAACCGCGCCTCCACCTTAAAGACCAAAGGATAAATCAAAAGCCCACCCACAATAATCCCTAGTTCTATAAATATTAAAAACAAAAATAGCTTATTTTTCATTATAAGAATTTATCAAGACGATATCAAAAACATTATCATTATTTGTATCCTTAATAACTAAATTATAATACTTTCCTTTATTGCTTCGGTAGTCATTAAAAAATCCCCAACTATTCCAGGACCAAATAGTTAGATAATCTGCCCAGTTATTTTCAGGGTTCTCATAATTACCTTCTAAAACTATTAAATCTAATTCACTGTCATTGTTAGTATCTCCAACGGCCATCTCTTTGATTGGCGCGTCTAAAGTTGAGGAACACCAAATTGGTCTTATCTTCTCATCCCTCCAGCCGTAAATAAATAAATGGTTTCCCCATTCTTTGGTATTTTCTTTAAGCCAGAAAGGTAAGTCCTTTCCGTAGGTTCCCTTTTTCCAAAGCGACATATTAATTTCAATTTGGCTATCTTGATTTAAATCAGCCAAGAGTATATTTTTCACTTGCCAAGCCGAATCACTTTGCCAGATTATTTCATTATTCTTTATCACCTGAACTTTTCCTTGATCTAAAATTACTTTTTCAAGCTGACCATCATTATTTAAATCTACTTCTTGCTGAATAAATCCAGCTTTCTTAGTAAATGAGTAAATGCCTTTTTGGGTTTTTTCTTGATAATCTTGACCATCCCAATGAAAAACAGATTTAACTTGACAAGGAATAGCTAATTTTTGAAAAATATTCTCGGCTTCTTGACTGTCTAAAATTTTAGGTTGAGCGTAATTTTCTATTAAAACAGGTGTAAAGCTAATTTCTTTTATTTTTTCTTTATCTAAAACTATTTTGGCTATTAATCCCTCTCTGGTTTCCTCTGACCACATTTGGTCAAAGACAAAATTTCCTAAACTATAGAATATGTATTTGCCTTTATATTCTTCTATCTTTTGAATTACGTGAGGATGATGGCCAATAATCAAATCTGCCCCAGCGTCAATAGCCGAATGAGCAAAACAAACTTGTTTATCATCGGGTTGAGAAGCATATTCAGTCCCTGAATGCATGGAAACTATAACTAAATCGGCTTGAGATTTAGCTAAGGCAATATCTTTTTCCATTTCAGAAACTTCCATAAAAGCCACTCCTGCTTGATTCTCTCCAGCTTGGTAAGAAATTGGCGTAAAGATGCTATCCGTATAAGCTAAAAAAGCTATTTTAATTCCCTTGACTCCTAATATTTTAGGACGGTGAGCTTCTTGCTTGTCTTGGCCAGCTCCTATATAGATAATGCCTGCTTCATTTAAGTATTGAAAAGTATCTTTTAACCCCTGGACACCAAAATTAAAGCTATGATTATTAGCTAAAGATAAAATATCAAAACCAGCATATTTTAGACCCTCAACAGTTTCTGGATTAGCTCGAAAAACCATTTCAAAAATATCAATAATTCTTCCTAGAGTAATCGGGCACTCCAAATTACCAAAAGCTATATCGGCTTTTTGAATTAATCCAGCAGTTTTAAGAAATGGATATTTATAATCCTGATATTCTTTCATTTTTTGATCTACTGTCCGCGAAAGCATAATATCTCCAACAGCAATTAAGGTTATAAACGATTCTTCTTTTTCCTCTTCAATAAAAAAACCAGAGGTCAGGGGAATAGAGTTTTCTACCTCTGGTTTCTTTAATGATGATTCAATAACTAAACTTTTACCAGCTTGGAAGAGGATGCACAAAACAACAATTACTAAGACAGCACCCAGAGAAATAGATAATCTTATAACTAAACTTTTGTTCATTCATCCTTATTGAGCAATAAATATATTAGTCCATTCAGCTAAATCCGGGGCTTCGCCCTTCTTTAACATTTCTCGCCAGGCCTCGTCAGTTAAACGATTGTCTATAGGTTGTTTAAACTCATAATGAGAATAAACACCGCCTTTGGCAATTCTTAATATTCCTTCTACTGGAACAACTGCATAAATTTCAAAAATATTGCCAGTTGCCTCCTCAAGGCAAACGCCATTAGGATCAGTAGCCACATCTGCGACAATCGGGGCTGGTTCTTCATCTAATTGATATATTTTACCAATTCCCCTATCTTTATATGCCTCTAACCAAATATGCTCTAAAGAACCACCATAAGTTCTAATTAAATCAAATTCTTCATCAGTAGGCAGGATATTATTTAATTCTTTTTCAGAAATGGTTTTTAGAGACAGCGCCAAAGTTTCTAATTTGTTGAGGAAGTCTTCATTTGCTTCAGAAAGCAATGTTCTTATTTGTAGTCCTTCTTTGGTTATTTTCAATAAGGAGGCTAAACGGGCGTAGATATAAGGGTTAGGCTCAACATAGCCGCGGTCATCAACCTCTTCTTCTTCTTGATCACTACCGCCGCCGAATTCTGCATAAGGTTGTTTGGTGTATAAGATTGTATCATGCTTTAATTCTGTCCAGCTGCCTAAGTAGGTATTTAATTCTTTTCTAATCCAAGCCAAATTTTTCATAAATGTAGGATACCCGCCTGGTTTTTCTTTACCTAATGGTAAAAGAGAATAAAGCCAGCCCCAATAAAGATTTTGTGTCCAGATAGTCGTATCTAAAGAACTGATATATTCCTTCATTTTGCTCATATTCTCTGGATAGCAAGCGTAATCGGATTCGCCTTGGTTTTCCAAAATATTCAGGGCCTCATCAGAGCCCATAGCCGCTGGGATATCTAATGCCTTAGGTAAGCATCGTGAAATCGAGCATAAAGCCCATTCAGTTGGATCGCTTTGACAAGTATGCTCTTTATCGCCAACTTCTCTATACATTAATCGTTGAAAAACAGAAGCATCAATAGTAAATCTTTGCCCCATAAAACGGAATCCTTTTATCTCTTTTTCTCTATCCGGCTGAAATCCAGGAGCAAAGATTGGCATAGAATTAATTTGAGGCGGAGACAAATCCTTAGTTTTTTCTAAAAATGAATTAAGCTTTTCTTTGTCATCAGCGATTAAAGACAAAGTAGGGTTTTCAGTGCTATAAACTTCTTTGAGAAGATCATAATAATCGTAAAAAGAAATATCATCGCTTTTGCCAACAAAAAAGACAGTTGGTTGATATATTCTCTCCCAAGGATTGTATCTGTCAGCTGATTCTTTAAGGGCTAAAGTAGCTAAAACAGCCGAGCGAGTTTCATCTTTATTTTTAAGCCGAAAAGTCATTCGGCCATACCACATCATTGCTTTAAAATATTTTTTTAATTCTTCGCTTTTAGTATAGTGACCTCGAGGAACATATTGGGAGTAATCTTCTTTAAAAAACTCTAAACCTTTTTCCGTAGCTATAGGTGGTTCTGGCACAGAAGAAATATCCTCGCCCATATTCATTACTGGTGAAAAAGTAATTTTTTCATGCTTTTCAATTAAATCTAACTCTTGTTCTACTTCATCTTTAACATAAGCAGGAATATCTGCTTCCGGATAGAGAATTTTATCAGCCACTATAAAGAAAGCAACATTTCTTTTAGCGGCATTTTCCCAGTCGGTGCCTTTTAATTGTTCGTATTGAGCTTGGGAGGCCTGGAGCATTTCGTAACTTAAATTTATTAGCTCTGGATATAATTTTTCCTTTTCTAAGACCCTTAATAAATAGTCGAAAGCTAAATGGTAATTGTGAAGCATTGAATCAGTAGTAATAAAACTGGGAGTATGATGATAACGGTTTTCTTCATAAATAGTTATATCTTTATATATACTAAAAAATTCTTGAGCTCCTGATGGGACAACCACAAAGGCGTTCTTGACTAAAAGCTCTTTGGCTTTTTCAGAAAATTCAAAATCATCTTTGTTGATAATATTACTTAAATCTGGAGCTACGGTATAAGCTGGCACTTGAGGAGTAATATTAACCGGCACTTCCTCATAAGCGGCAAATCTTTGGGCTAAGACCTCTGGCGGTGTAATAATTGGCGGTATCACAATTGGAGGATTAGAGTTTGGTTTAATGATTTTCCAGTAAGTATAATAACCTCCACTAATAATAATTAGAATACCTAAAACTATTAATAGCCACTTAGGTCCGATTCCCTGGGAGGATTTTTGACTGGTCTGGTCTGGAATTTTTTGTTCAGACAATGATTTATTAACTACTTCTTCGTCCCAACCAGTCTTTAATAATTCTTGTTTAATCTGTTCGTTATTCATTCCTGCTTCTTTTGCCTGTTTAATGTAATTTTGTAGTTCTTGATTCATATATTTTATCTCCTATTCATTCCAATTATACCTTTTTTTAAAAAAATAATCCAAAATTTTTTATCCACAATCTAGACATCTTTTCTAATTAAAGCTAATATATCTCGCGTTGAAAAACCGCCGATTACCCACAAGAAGCCGAAATAAACTAAAATAGCCAAAACAATTAAGATAAACAAATTCCCGCCAGCTAAGAAATAAAGCAGGCCAGCCATAACTAAGCCAGCTAAAATATATTTAAATATATAACTGAAACAAGGAAGGGTCTTCAAGGACTGATAAAGAACAACGAGCATTAAGGCAGTAACAATTAATTCAGTGAAAAGAGTTGTGCCCGCGGCGCCGTAATAGGAATACTTAGGAATAAAGATAAAATTAGCCATTAAATTAATCGCTGCCCCAGCGCCGTAAACATAAACTAATTTCTTTTGTTTCTCTAAAGAAATAATCATATTAGAAAAAAGAACTCCTAAAAAAATAATGCCAGCAGCGATAATTAAAATATTTAAAACGCCCGCCGATAAAATGAAATCTTGACCAGCAATTAAAATAACTATTTGTCGGGAAAGAAAAAATGTGCCGATGATTAGAGGAACAGCAAAAATCAGCAAAACATCCAAAGTTTGCTGGGTAATCTTTTTAAACTTTTCTCTGGCAGAAAAAGCGTATTTAGACATTAAGGGCATAACCAGGCCAACAAACATAGCCGGGAAAAAAAGCAAACTTTCTAAAAACTTGTAAGCTAAACTATAGATACCAACATCGGCTGGACTTTTCATTAGAGAAAGCATGATCGTATCTATCTTGAAATAAATCACCGTAAAAATGATGGCTAAAGCCAAAGGAAGAGACTTCTTCAGCAAACTGCGCCAAAAAGAAAAATCAAATTGGAAAGAAATAGGAATGTATTTTTGACTAAAGATAAAAACCAAAAGAAAACTAATAAAGGCCCCGCCAGTCATAGCGCTAACAATAAATAAAAATCCCTTCCCTTGCCAAATAAAAAAGACGACTAAGCCCAACTGGATAAGTCGTCCTGAAAATTCAGCTAAAGCCACCTTGCCCATGCGTAAGTATTTCTGAAAAATACCGATTAAAACCTGCTCATTGGATAAAAACCAAAAACCAAGGGCGCCAATCAAAACGCCTAATTTAACCTGGGAAGGATAGGGAAAGAAATAAACAATTAAAGGAGCTGAAGCAAAAATAAAAAAGCCAGCTATAAATCTTAAGGTAAAAGCATTACTAACTATTTTTTCTTCATCAGACCCGGGCCTGGAAATATCCCGCAGACAAATAGAGTAAAGACCCAAATCAGCTAAGACAGTAAAGAAAAATAAAAAAGCTAAAATAGTCGCGTATTGACCAAAACCAGCCTGACCCAAATAACGAGTAATAAAACCAATAATTATTAAAGAAAGGGCTAGTGTGATAACCCTAGCCCCAGCGGAAATGATGGTATTATAAGCTATTTTTCTACCAAGCATATTTTAAAGGACAGTCCTTAAAATGACTTCCTTAAGGAAATCATTTTAAGGACTGTCCTTTTGTTGTCACCATAACCGGCTTAACAACTATCCTTCTTCTTGGCTCCTGCCCCGTACTTTGGGTATTTATCTCTGGTTCATCAGCTAAAGCTAAGTGAATAATTCTTCTTTCATAAGCCGGCATAGGATGCAAAACAAGAGAAACTTTTTTCGATAAAGCCTGTTTAGCTATATCTTTAGCCAATTCCCTTAAAAGCTCAAGACGATGTTTGCGGTAATTATTAACATCTAAAATGAAGCGAATTGGTTGGCCATTTTTTTTACTAACCAAAATTCTGGCCAGATGTTGTAAGGCATTTAAATTAGCGCCGGCCTGGCCAATTAAAAAGCCGGCCTGTTCAGTTTGAATATTAACCAGGATGTTATTTTCATCCGAGTAATCAATGTCAACCCCCCCCTGAAAATCGATGAGCTTTAGTAATTGACTGATAGTTTCTTTAATAATCTCTGCTTCTTTCATATATATATTCTAACTCTTAATTTCCAGTTTAGTAAAGTATTGCTGGGCAATACCAAACAGAGTAATGACTATCCAATAAAGAGGCAAAGCGGCTGGTAAATTCCAGGCAATAAAAACAGTAATCAAGGGCATAAAGTAAGTCATTTGTTGACCCATTAAGGAAGAAAAATCTAAGCCGCCTATTTTCAAACCCCCTCCCTGTTTAATCGTTTTTTGAGGCATAATCATTTTGGATTGAATAAACATAAATAATCCAGCTAAAAGAGCTAAAACTATACTTCTTTGAGAAAGATCTACTATCCCTAAAAACATCGGATTAAGTGTTTCCGGCCGGGTTACAAAACTATAAAGACCGTCTAATTTTTGAGGGTCTAAACCGGTAAAAAAAACGCGGTAAAGGGCAATTAAAATAGGGAATTGAATTAAAATAGGTAAACAGCCAGAAAGGGGATTGATTTTATACTTTTTATATAAATCCATCATCGCCTTAGCCTGTTCTTGCTTATCTTTGTGTTTCTCTTTAATCTCTTTTATTTCCGGCTGTAGTTTAGCCATGGCTTTTTGTGACCGAATGGCTTTTTGGGAAAGAGGGTAAAGAATAAGACGGATTAAAGCGGTTAAAACGATAATAGCTATTCCCAAATCATGACCCGGGACGACATTATAAAGCCAAATCAGCCCATTGAACAAAGGCTGATAAAGGATTTGATTAAAAAGAGTGATTAATAATCCCATATTAGATTAGCTTTTCTAAATAAACCAATTAAGGTCTTTTCTATTGCCTGATAATTATTTTCCGTTATCTCTTGCTTAACTAAAACAACTATATCAAAACCAGGCTTAATTTGCTTTAATTCTAAACGAACTATTTCCTCTAATCGCCGTTTAATTTTGTTTCTCTCAACAGATTTCTTAGATATTTTCAAGCCAATTGCGAAACCAAACCTACTGTAAGCTGAATTATTTTCTAAAACCTTAATCTTAATAAATTCCTGCTGATAATTTTTACCCCGTTTAAATACTGTTTTAAAATCATTATCCTTCTTTAATTTATACTTTCTGGGCAACATAATCTTTCAAGAGCCTTGCTCCCTCTTAGTTTTTATTAACTACACAGTTAACTTCTTTCTTTTCTTTCTCCTCCGTCGGGCTAAAACCCGTTGACCATAGCGATTAGCCATTCTTTTTAGGAATCCATGAACCTTTTTTCTTTTTTTCTTTTTTGGTTGATAAGTGATAGACATTGTTATTAGAATAGCATTTCAGGTCCATCTAGTCAAATTGGCTATTTATTGTCTTAAATTCTATCCCCCTCTCCTCCACAATTTATTCACAAAAAGGGATGGTTTATTTATTTTTCAGATATGTTAAAATATTAGTAAGTTTAATCTTTGATTATTGATATGACATTAAAAGAGCTTTGGCAGACCATTTTAGGAGAAATTGAATTGGGCATTTCTAAAGCTAATTTTATTACTTGGTTTAGAAACACCAAAATCCATTCTAAAAAAGACGGGATAGTCATCGTGGGAGTGCCTAATGGTTTTACCAAGGAATGGTTAGAGAGTAAATATAATAAACTTATTTTAAAAATTCTTCGTAATAATTCTCCGGATATTAAAGATGTCCAGTTTGTTATTAAAGGAGAAAGCAGTTCACCAACAATCAGTCAAAAAAAATTACCGCCTCTCTTTTCTGAAGACCAGCTTAAATTTCAAGAATTCAACATCAACAAAGAAACAAATTTAAATCCTAAGTATACTTTTGAAAATTTCATTATTGGTTCTTTTAACGAATTAGCCCAAGCAGCCGGCCGAGCGGTAACTAAACATTTAGGCACTCTTTATAATCCTCTCTTTATTTATGGCGGGGTTGGCTTAGGTAAAACCCATCTTCTCCAGGCAATCGGCAATGAATTAGCCAAAAAATATCCTTCAAAAAAAATCAAATATTTGAGTTCAGAAAAATATACCAGCGAATTAGTTGATGCTATCTCTAAAAAGGGCATGGATACCTTTAAGAATAAATACCGAGGAATAGACGCTCTAATTATCGACGACATCCATTTCATTGCCGGTAAAGAAAAAACTCAGGAAGAATTTTTCCATACTTTTAACTCCCTTTATCAGAAAAATAAACAAATTATTATTACTTCAGACAGAGCACCTAAGGCAATTTCTACTTTAGAAGAACGTTTACGTTCCCGTTTTGAAGGAGGAATGATTGCTGATATTAGTTATCCCGATTTAGAAACAAGAACAGCCATTCTTAAAAGCAAACTCAAAGAAAAGGAATTTGAAATATCTGATAAAGTCCTGAATTATATTGCTACCAATATTCAAAGAAATATCAGAGAATTAGAAGGAGCCCTTAACCGTCTAATTGCTTTCTCGCAAATAAATGAGATTACTCTAGACCCTAAAATAACTTCTCAAATCCTTTCAAAGATTATTTCTATTCCCAAGAAAAAAACTAACTTAAAAAATATCATTAAAGAAGTAGCTGAATTTTACGATATTAACACCAATGATTTGTTTAACCATTCACGTAAAAAAGAATTAGTTTATCCTCGCCAGATAAGTATGTATTTAATTAGAGAAGAATTAAAAAGCTCTTATCCCTATATTGGAGAAAAATTAGGCGGTCGTGACCATACTACCGTAATGTATGCCTGTCAGAAAATTAATAAAGAAATTGAGAATAATGAATCACTTCAACAGGAGATAAATTTAATTAAAGAAAGAATCTATAAATAAGGTTTAAAATTATCAAAAGTTTATTAACAAGTTATTAGATTAAAAATTAACATATTTTAAATCCTATTTTTAAAATATAGATTACAGAAACTTAGTTCTCCCCACTCTTAAGAAACCTAATAATAATAATAAATTATATATAAAATTATTAATACTATTATGCAAATAATTTGTCTTCAAGAAAAATTAAAACAAGCTCTAAATATTACCGAAAGAATTATCGGTCGTAATTTAACTTTACCTATTTTAAATAACCTTCTTTTATCTATTGAAGATAATAAATTAAAAATTTCTTCAACAAATTTAGAAATAGGTATTAATTGTTGGCTAACCGGTAAAATTCAAAAAAAGGGGGGCATTACTGTGCCAGCTAGATTAATTAGTGATTTAGTTAGTAATTTACCTAATAAAAAAATAGAACTTAAAGTTAAAAACCAACAATTAGAATTAAAATGTGAAAAATTTAAAGCTATTCTTAATGGTTTAAAGGCTGAAGATTTCCCAATTATTCCTAAAATTAAAGATAAACCAATAATAAAAATTAGTGGCCATACTCTTAAAAATAGTTTCTCTCAAGTAGTAGAAATGGTTTCTTTTTCAGAATCGCGACCCGAAATTTCCGGTGTTTACATGAAATTTGACAAAAATACAATCAAACTGGCCGCGACTGATAGTTTCCGTTTAGCTGAAAAAAATATTGAAATTAAAACCAATCAGCAAATTAAGGGTCAATCTATTATTATTCCTCAAAGAACTATTCAGGAATTAATCAGGATTTTAGGAGAAAAAGAGTTATCTGCTAATAAAGAAGGACAGGAAGTAGAGATAATTTTATCAGGCAATCAGGTTCTATTTGATTTAGAAGAAGCCCAGGTTATCTCCAGGTTAATTGAGGGGCAGTACCCAGATTATCAACAGATTATCCCTGACAGTTTTCAAACTCAAGCAATTATTAACCGAGAAGAATTAATCAATAATATCAAAATAGCCAGCTTATTTAGCGGCAAGGTTAATAACATTAAGTTGGCTATTAACTCAAAAAAATCACTAATAGAGATTACGGCTAAAGACGTTGATATCGGAGAAAATAAATCGCAAATCGAGACAAAAATCAATGGTAAGGATATAGAAATAATTTTTAATTATCGTTATCTTTTAGATGGTTTAAATAATATTTTCAGTGACAAAATTATTTTGGGGTTGAATACTAATGCCAATCCTATAGTTATTAGACCGGTTGGTGATACCAGTTATACTTATCTGGTTATGCCGATTAAGGTTTAAATATTATTATTAAAAAAGCCGGAGAATTAATCAAATAAAAAAGCGAGGAATCTTCCTCGCTTTTAATAATTTACAAATATTGACAGATATTATAAAAAATGTAATCATACCTAAACTTATAGTAACTTAACAAATAATAAATATTAACTGGAGGGTTTATGAATATCAGGATTGTTAGCCAGGAAGAAATTGAGGGCTTAATTCCTTTGACAGAATTGGAGACACAAAGAGTGTTTAATGATCTTGAAAAGAAAGTAGCTCAGAATGGAGGAGTGATATCTGTATCTCGGGAGGGGGATGAGATTATTTTTGAAACAATCGCTAATCCAGTTTGTTGTTATCTGCGGAAAAAAGAAAAAGGAGGAATTGTATTTATTTTAAAAGAATTAAAAAAGCATCAATAAAAAAACGAGTACTAAAAGCACTCGCTTTTTTATTCTCCTTTCTCTTTTTTAAGTAATTCTAGTATTGGTTGATAAATTTCATTAAATCTTGGATGATAGTATTTTTGGGCCTCTAAACATTGAATTATTTGAGATCGAAACTTTGTTAAGTATTCTTTTTGGTCAATTTTCTCTAAAGGATCGTTAGTTTCCCCTTTAAGGAAATTATTATAAGCTTTACCCCATGTTGATATGTCATATTTAATTAAAACTCTGGGCATTTCGTTATCATCAACAACTTGACCTTTATCGTTATGTTCTACAACTAAAGGTTTTTTAATAATTTTTTTTATTTTTTCTTCTTGTCTTTCAGGGTTTGCTGTGTCAGTAATATCAATTGCTAATCTCGATCCATTTTTTAGCTCCATAATTATGTCAAAGAGGCCTTCTTTTTGGTTGTCATATTCTGAACTTTCTTTGACAAGGCTACATCCAGGCATAGTTTCAAGGAGCTTACTGACCATTTTTTCTCCAGTATCATTACCGAATTCTTTTGGATATTCTTTTAAGTGTATATTTTCTTGAGGTAGGGTTTCAAATGAATTTGGCATTTTCTTATTAAAAATTAATTTTAATAGACACTTCATCTTCTTGTCTATTAAGAACCTCATCATAGGCGCGGACTTTGATGGTTTGTTGGGTAGAATCAGTCAAATAAGACAAAAGGTTAAAGGTAACTGAATAAGGTTGAGTAGTGTCAGTGCCAATTAGCTGGTCATTAAGGAAAAAATCAAGTTGTTTAATTCCCAAAGGCGCTTCGGCTTGGGCTCTGACAGTTAAAGTAGATTGGCTAATTAAATCGCCTTGACTAGGCGAGGTAATTTCTATTTCCGGCTGATTCTCCAGAGTATGAATATCATCGTATTGAGTTGGTGGGTTTTGATTATAGCAGACGCTTCCGCTGCAGGGCTGTCTATTGGCCCATTCCAGGACCGCTTCTTCCCAGTTAATAAACTGGGGGTCGCTCCGGTCAATATAGTAAAGAATCGAGTGAATTTCTTGATAAATTTTTTCTTTAATTAAATCAGGCGGTGTTAAATCAGTAGCTAATTTCCCGGAAATTTTATCAATTTTGACTTTGTTTTGATAAGCCAGTTGCCCGTTAATCATTGGTTCGGTGCTGGTTGGAGTTGGTTCTGGCGGGATAAAATTCTCTATTTTCTCTGGTAGAATAAATTCATTATTCATGTCTTCCGAGCCCGTGCTTTCTACTTCGTAGGCCTGCTTCATAAAGTCATTCCACATTGGCGCAGCCACATAAAGACCAGCCGCTCCCTGTTTCATTTTTTTAGTATAGTCATTATTACCGGCCCAAATGCCAACGACTAAGCTGGGCGTATAACCAACGGTCCAGCCATCACTGTAATCTTGGGTAGTGCCGGTTTTGGCGGCCGCCGGCCGACCAGCTAAATAGAGTTTTGAATGAACGCCCATCATCGGCGCCCGGGCCGCCTCATCAGAAAGAATGTCATTGATTTGGCGGGCAATTTGTTGGTCTAAAACGCGGATAGCTTCATCTTTGTACTCCTCTAAGATATTCCCCTGGGCATCTTCAATTTTCAGAATTAAACTTACCGGGTGCTTAATGCCTTCAGTGGCAAAGACTCCATAAGCGGTTGTTTCATCTATAAGTTTAATTTCGCCGCCGCCCAAAACCAATGATAAGCTATAGCGGTTGCGATCTTTAAGGGTGGTAATACCCATATCTTGGGCTAAGTTGATAGTTTCCATGACTCCGGCCAGATAAAGCGTTTTAACCGAAGGCAGGTTGATTGATTGGGCTAAGGCCTGCCTCATGGTTACCGGGCCGCGGAACTGCAAGTCATAGTTATTAGGCGAATATTCCCTTTCTTCTCCCACTGGCCCAAATTCACCAAAACTGGTTTTTAAATCAAATAGAACAGTTTCTGGACTAAATCCCTTTTTAAAAGCAGCTGCATAGGCAAAGGGCTTAAAAGAAGAGCCGGGCTGCCGATTAGGACTGGTGGCTACGTTAAACTGCTCTTCTTCGTATTTTTTTGAGCCAATCAAAGCTAATAATTGGCCTGTTTTGGGGTCAATAGCCACTAAAGCCGCATTAGTCGCCCGATATGCTTTTTCATTTTGTTCTACTCCCTGAATAATTACCTCTTCAGCAATCTGCTGTAAGTCCCAATCTAAGGTGGTATATACTTTCAAGCCGGCCATATTAATATCTGTATATTGTCGGCCATATTCTTCCTCCAAGTATTCCTGAATCATAGTGACAAAATGGTGGGCTTTTAAATCAGCTTGCGAGGCGTATTCCAATTCTTCTTCTTTGGCTTGGGCGGCCTCTTCTTCGGTAATATAGCCGAATTTAATCATTCTTTCTAAAATATATTCTTTTCTGGCTATGAGCTCTTCTGGGTGAGAACCATAAGGCGAGTAATAGCTGGGCGCCTTAGGCAGAGCCGCCAAAAGCACTGCTTCAGCCAAGGTCAGTTCTTTGGCTGATTTATTAAAAAATGTTTGACTGGCCGCTTCAATGCCATAAGCATTAGAACCGTAAGGCACCTGATTAAGGTAAGAACCCAAAATTTCATCTTTGGAATATTTTCTTTCTAATAATAAGGCTAAAATTACCTCTTTAATCTTACGAGTGTAAGTTCTGGCTGACTGGGGTCCGCCTAAATAGGCGTTTTTAATGAATTGTTGGGTAATGGTTGAGCCGCCTTGGGCGATTTTCTTTCTGGTCAGATTAGCCCAGGCAGCCCGGAGAATGCCCTTCCAGTCCAGGCCAAAATGGTGATAGAAATTATCATCTTCAATAACGATAGTGGCCTCCTTGGCGAATTGAGGAATTTCCGCAAAAGGGACGACAGTCCTTCTTTCTTCGCCGTGAATATCATAAAGGACTACCTGACCGGTCCGGTCATAAATTTTAGTTGATTCAACTATCTGGCGCTGGTCAATTTTGGTTGGGTCAGGCAGGTCTTTGGCCAAATAGGCAGAAACAGCTATGCCGCCTAAAACAGCCATAACCAGACAAAAGACAATAAACTTGATTATTGTCCCAATAATTCTTTTTCCTATTCTAAACATGGTTTCTATTATTCTGACAGAATTGACCTCTCTTGGCAAGGGTGATATAGTGTTATTACATGAGCCAAGCAGATAAAATTAAAGAGGTTTTGACCCGAGGGGTAGAAAATATTTATCCCAGCGGTCAGGCATTGGAAAAAAAATTAAAATCCGGACAAAAAATCCGACTTTATTGCGGCTTTGATCCAACCGCTCCGGTTCTTCATATTGGTAATGCAATCCAAATTAGAAAATTAGCCCAATTTCAGGACTTAGGGCATGAGGTTATTTTTCTCCTCGGTGATTTTACGGGCATGATTGGCGACCCAACCGACAAAAGAGCCACCCGAAAAAAAATGACCAGAGAAGAACTTCTTAAAAATACTAAAAACTACAAAAAACAAGCTGGTAAGATTTTAAAATTTTCGGGCAAGAATCCAGCTAAAATTTTATACAATAGCCAATGGGGGGATAAACTTTCCTTTAGGAATTTAATTGAAATAGCTTCCAATTTTACAGTTCAACAGATGCTTGTTCGGGATATGTTCCAGAAAAGAATAGCCAAGAAAAAGCCGATTTATCTTCATGAGTTTCTTTATCCTTTGGCCCAGGCCTATGATAGCGTAGCTATGGAGGTCGATTTGGAGGTGGGCGGCAATGACCAAACCTTTAATATGCTGGCTGGCCGCGATTTAATTAAGGCAGTTAAAAATAAAGAAAAGTTTGTTTTAACAACTAAATTATTAGTTGACCCAGCTGGTCAAAAGATGGGCAAAACCGAGGGAAAGATGGTTGGTTTGAATGCCCCAGCTAATGAAATGTTTGGCCAGATTATGGCTTGGTCTGATGAAGTTATTGGTCTGGCTTTAGAACTTTGTACTGATATGCCTATGGCAGAAGTTAATCAAATCAATCAGCAAATTAAACAAGGCAAAATTAATCCCCGCGATGCCAAAGCCCGGCTAGCCAGGGAAATTGTTTCTATTCATCACAGTAAGCCGGCTGCCCTTAAAGCGGAAAAAGAATTCAACCGGGTTTTTAAAGATAAGGGAAAACCAACCAACATTCCAATATTCAAAGCCAAGTCAGGGAAAATAAAGATGACTGACCTCCTGACAGAATCAAAGCTGGCTTCAAGCAAAAGCAAAGCCAGAAGATTAATAGAACAAGGAGGGGTTAAAATAGACAACAAAAACATCAAGGACTGGCAAAAACAAATAGCCGTCAAAGACGGCATGGTTATTCAAGTGGGCAAAAGAAAATTTAGAAGAGTTCGAACAGTTCCCTTGCAATAAAACAGTTTAATATTAGCCAAAAATTATTTAAACTAAAGAGAAGAAAATGATAAAAGAAACAGAATATAATCCAGAAAAACCCTCGTACATCCCCGAGACCATAGAAAAATTAAAAATTCTTGAGGAGTTAGAACAAGTGGAAGATAAATCAATAGAAATTCCTGAATCTAGGGAAGAAACAGAAAGATTTTTTGAGCTGGACAAAAGATGGAGCCGAGAACTAGAGCCAATTATTTCGGGATTAGAGATGACTGCCTTAATAGGCCCTAAAGGCAAAGAAGGTAGAAATACTGACGTAGAACGAGATGAGTTTTTTAAGAGCCTAGAAGATCCTTCGTCTAATTATAGTCCTACTTTTAGTTATCCTCATTTGGGAAAATATAGATTTGATCAAATTGAGCAATCTCTAAGGGAATTAAAAGAAAAGATTAAAAAAGAAGAAGGAGAAAGAACGATTAACAGATTATACCAACATAAAGTTAATATAGAATTAGCTAGAGTAGGACTTTGTAAAAACATAATAGAAGGAAAAGATAAAAACACTTTTCGATACGCCAAGTTTATGTATGGCCAAGTTACAGATGAATTATATCAGAAGGCTCAAGAAAGATACCAGGAAATGCTAAAGGAGGCAAAAAGTGAGAAAAAAGAAGAAGCAAGCCCTTATAAGAATTTGGACAAAAAAACATATAGACCAGAAGAAATTAAAAAATATTTTAATTTAGCTCTTAAAGAATATGGATTTGATAAAATTTGGAAAGCGGAATTGTCTAAGAAGGCTAGAGCTATTACTGTTAGACAAAGAGGAAAAGAGGTGTATAAAATTTTAATTCCCAGCGAAAGAGCCAAAACAGATGTGGTTACTTTAGTAGCTCTAATAGCTCATGAAATAGAGACCCATGTCTTAAGAGCAGAAAATGGGCGCCTTTCGGGCCTAGAGATACTAAAGGGTAATATCAATCTCGATCGTTCCGAATATATAGAGGAAGGATTAGCTATGTTAAGAGAGAGGTTAGTGATAAAAGAGATATTTAATCGGAAAACAAGAAAAGCTCTGCCTTGGTATGCATTGGCTATGAAAAAAATTAAAGAGGGAACGAATTTTCGAGAAACTTTTTTGGATATATATTCAAAAAGAAAAACTCTTTTACTAAAGCGAGGACAAGACGAAACTAAGGCCGAAAGGTTAGCTAAAAGACAATCCTGGGTTACTTGCCGAAGAATATTCCGAGGCATGACCAGTCTTATAAGTAAAGAAGGTTATTATATGCCAATGGATATTTCCTATCTAGCTGGGGAGGCAGAAGTAGAAGAGATAATAGAAAAAGGATATGGGAAATATCTTGAAGTAGGCAAGACTAATATTCGTAATCTCCCCGATTTAGTTGCCTTAGGGATAAAACCCGAGAACATTAAATATCCTTATCAAAATATCGCTAAAAAGATTTGGGAAAGAGAACTAAAGCGAAAATATTTGAAATAAGATTATAACTAATATTATGCTAATGACTGGATATTAACTGTTTCTTTTTAATGTATTTGATTACTTCTTCAGCTACATTTTTAGATTTACTTGTCCAAATAAAATTGGCTTCCAGCAAGAGCGAGGCCAATCGCCTTATTGAACAAGTCAGGGTTAAAATAGACAACAAAAACATCAAGGACTGGCAAAAAGAAATAGCCGTCAAAGACG
>Ga0315544_1000832_pt1 | contig 26330 bp, 26 predicted proteins | sample SalMarSW160130MG_2_FD_202543 | JGI IMG/M metagenome (GOLD analysis project Ga0315544, IMG submission 202543) | Salt marsh sediment microbial communities from the Plum Island Ecosystem LTER, Massachusetts, United States - Salt Marsh Sediment SW1601-130 ... | reverse complement strand
CGAGCGTTAGCCACCGATCCTTGCGTGTTCCCATCCCATTGCGTCTCAGGATCTTCTGGATTGTCGGACCACTGACTGAGAGTCCCAACAGCGATAAGTAGTTCGAGATCCGATAGCAGCCCCACGATGGATGCGTCTGAGAAAGCTCTATGATTCTTTCGACAAGCGATTGGGGAGTTGTAAGTGGATGAGACTTATGGACAGAAGGGAGGTTCCTCAGTCCCTCCAAACCATAGGCTTGAAATCGATGTTTATACTCGTAGAATCGCGAACGGCTGATCCCTTTCTGTTTGCAAGCTTTCGTGACATTCCCGAGAGCCTCAGCTAACTCCAGTACGGACAGACGATATCGTGTCAACTTATCCTCGACTCGCATAATAGCTCCTTCAGCAAGTCAGTGTAAACAAAGATGCTTAACAAATCAAACAACTGGGACATGCCTTGCGGAGTGCATGTTGCGACTCATTACATGATATGTATCAGTTAAAGTATAGAAGAAATGGGCAGAAAAAATAAAGAAGCCTGTCTTTCCAAATTGTATCGGGAGCTTAATAAGCCTTTACACTATTACGTGCATGTGGTACGATGAGGTGTGAGAAGGTTAGCGGGACAACCCAGAACTTCCTGTGAGATACAGCCTGTGAGCATCCTTCGTATGCTGTATCTATATTACGAGATTGAAAAGAAGTATCACGCAGTACACGAGCCAGCCGGTCCAAGATGAAGTGGTAGCCGAGCTCTTAACAGCTGGCATAAGCGCTAGCTCTACCAGCGACGCACGGCCTTGGCATTTTATCGTTATCCAAGAACCCTGAGTCCTGGACAAGATTCCCAAGCTTCATCCCTATAGCCAAATGGTAGGAGAAGCGCCAGTAGTTATCGTGGTTTGTGCCGATGAACGGACGCAGAAGTACATGGACCCTTTGGTATAAGACTGTGCTGGAGCCACGCAGAATCTTATCGTCGCGGCCTACGCAAAGGGGTTAGGAGCAGCCCGAGAGAGATCTATGTCCCTCGAATTGCAACCACGGATGGACACGGATGGGGAGAGTTTATTGAGTTCGTTGGGTTGAAAAGATAGTCGGGAGCGAAAGCGCCGGTGAAAACTGGCATGGAGGTGGTGGTGAAAGTCCACTACGTAGTAAGGCATAGCAAGCCACTACGGCCCCGAGTTATGCGTCGGCTACCCGTAAGGGAGCGGCGAAGCGTTAGCGCGGGGTTGCGTAGGCGAGGTATTGAGCTCCGAAATCATGGCTCTGGTGCGTCGACCTTGTACTCTTATGGGGAAGACAACACGGTACGTAGCCGTTATGCAAGGTGCGTATCGGCCCACGGAGTCGAAGACCCTCTGCATGCGCAAAAGCTCCATGTACGGGAACCGGGAGAGCCTGGAAGTGACTGAGCGGGTTCCTAGCTCAGTCCGACTGGGGAAGGTCTGTGACCATAAACCCAGTATGTACGCGACCGGGCAGTCGGACAGGCCCATAGTACCATAGAAGCCGTCAAACAAAGGTTTTCAACCGGGAAGACCGGCTATTCAACCAGCGGAGACGGTGGAGGGAAGGGGTCTGACCAAGGAGAACTTGTATTAAGTCTAGCACACCCCGTACACAGAGACGGAGGGAGCGATATGGTGAACTCTAAACGGGCACGCAGCGGGAAACCGCGGATACAGCCAAGAGGATGTACCTACATTGAGCCTCAAGGTGTGTCCCCGGGACTGAAGCGAGTACGGAAGGCAGCGAGATCCCACTCAACGTCTTCGCGTTACCAACCCGAGGTAGGAGCCGGATGAGCGTAATTCCTCACGTCCGGATCTGTGCGGGGGGCACCCAGCAATGGGTGTCCCTACCGCGACCGAGAGTCGTGAGTCACGAGTCAAAGACAAGGAACTGAAACTAACTACTGATAACTGACAACCGCTGAATGAGTAACGTAGAACCACCATTACGCTGGATTCCGGCCTGCGCCGGAATGACGGAGTCGACCTATGACTATGAACTAAGGGTTCCTGACAGTTAAGGTAAACCAGAGAAACTGACAAGAAAAGTGGTCCAGGATTTCCAACCCATGTCCAACGGACCCGCGGTGGCAAAGTTGCACCACCTACAGTACTAAGTCAGTAGTGGCTAGTGTGGTAAGATTACCTCTAGCCAAAGTTACGTATGGGCATGCTGCCTGGACTACTGAGCTGACCAATAGCTGCCTTTGCTACAAGATCTGTCCATCTAGCAATAAAAGATGCTTCATCTTCTCCATCTATCGGGATTGGTCCATACGCGACATTTACTGAGTGCATGATATGCCCCGCCAATGCAAGATCGATATCGGCTTCATATCCTTCAAGACCAAATGGCTCATCTTTGTTCTTGTCTCCCATTGTCCAGAATGAGACTTCATACCATCGAAAGCCATTTCCATCTTTACGATCAGCGAATAGGAGAGATGCCGACCAAGTATAAGGCCTATGCCCTGGTCCCTTTTCACAGCCGACACCAATCAGTGCCCACCCCAGGACATCCCACCCTGTATAATGGTATAATTTGCCACCACTTCTCGCATGTATTGCTGCAACGTGTTCTTCGAGCTGTTCGGGCTCTCTTTGTAACTGTAGCCTAGCGCTCCCGAACACGAGGTTGCCACGATGGTCTATTCTTACACTTTCAGAAGAACCACCTATATTTTCGAAAAGATGGTCTTTAATCGCCAACATCTCATTTTTAGCATCAGCAAATAGATCGTTACGCTTACGACGCAAGGTTTGCGCTGCGTGTCGCACTGCTTCTTCTTCGGCCTCGCGTACTGCTACTTGCTTTGCAGCTTCTTCTATCGCTGGGTGCGGCGTAACTTCTTGGGCCTGAGCTTCTCGAATACCTGCCAATACTTTTTCGCACCGAGCTAATGTTGGTCTGGCAGTAGGAGGCTTTCTTAACATATGTGAAATGAATGCGGAAATGCGAGGTGGCAGAACATCTATTGCCGGTGGCGCGGTGTGCAAATGATTTTCGCGAATGTCGTCAATTGATCCGGAAAATGGGGGTTGACCTAAAAATAGAGTGTGAATAATACAGCCAAGCGCATATACATCTGTTGCCGTTGATGGTCTTTCACCTCGCCACTGCTCCGGGGCCGCATATGTCGGCGTCAAGCATTCTCGAAGGGTTTCCATTGATGTGGAATCTTCAACAAATTTAGCGATACCAAAATCTGCAATTTTCCACCTGCCTTCATGATATAAAATGTTTGCAGGCTTTAGATCACGATGAGTAATATCATTAACTTCAGAGAGGCCTGCAATGATAGACATAATAGCCTCGCTAGCTATTTCTGAGCCAACCGTACCTGTTGCTTCATCAATTTTATCTTGTAGACAGTAATCGCATAATGGCATAACAAGAAAATATCTATCTGACTCAGCATCTTGCCCTGCATCAATGATTGGAATGATATAGGATAGCGACCGCTGCATGAGCTGTTGGCCGATAGTGAGTTCTCTATGAGCCGCTTGCGTCGCGTTGAGCTTCAATCGTTTTATTGCTACTTCACCGTCAGGGCCTCGTCCATGAAAAACCTCGCCAAAGCCGCCGGCTTTTCCGATAGGGGACTCGTCATCGTACTCCCACTCTCCTCCCTGTAATCTAATTACTTGCAAAGCCATTAATCCGTTCCTTAATTATGAAGCACGGTTATCTTCACTGATTTTAAAAACATAACTTCCTATTCTACACAAGATCTCCGTTTGCCAGCAAGAAAGCTCCCACGCCATTTTTTTCATGGTAGTTATGGAGATTGTACATAATCTGGAGTCTAAATATGAGCGATGTTGGAAAGAAACTGAAAACGATGCTGGAAGGCTATGCGAAGTTCCTGCGAGATCGGGACTTAGCGCCTCCCAAGTACCAATCACACCTGGTTCGATGGGTCCGGGAGTTCCTGCTATTCTCGGAGGAGCATGGCGGCTACACGTTCGAGCAGACGCTAGACGTGTTCCTGGCCGCAATCGGCAGACGTGTCGGCATCAAGCCATGGCAGATCCAGCAAGCAGCGGATGCAGTACGCATCTACCGCTATCAATACCGGGGTTCCGGCGAGGATGGTGGATCCAGGGCGGTCTCTGATAGTGCGTCAATGAGCGATGATGAAAGTCTCGTGTCCCGCTTACACGGGGTCATCCGCTTGTGGCACTACGCCCGCAGTACAGAGAAGACTTGGAAGTAGTGGACAACTTTCAAACTATTGAGTGGCCAAAACCAGAAATGCTACAGGCACTCTGTGCACGATGAGGTGCTGGGGTCAGACCTTCATTCTTCGGATTTCTTCCTCTGGTGAACGCGTTTCGCGATCACCCCGATCGTGCGGTAAAGCAGTCCTACGCAATCTCTCACTTCTCTATAGCGTGTAGTGATAAACTCGTACTGCCTGATAGATCCACTCGTTGGGAATTCCGGGGATGCATACCCTTAGATGGTGATGAGTAACAGAAATCCAGTCCATAGTCGGGAGTCGGGAGCCACGAGTCGGGAGTCGGGAGTCGACAAACAGTAACAAGTAATGGGTGATGGGTGATAAGTGAAAAGCGACAAAATCAGAACCGAAAACTGACGGCTGAGCGCTGATTGCTGGCGGTTGCTTATCCTGAACACTAATACCTAATACCTGGTACCTAGTACCTGCTTCTAACTTGATTTCTCAAGCAGCAGCCTGAAATAAGGTGCATGTCCCTCGAGTTGAGCAGAATATGAGTGCGCTTCTGCGTGGTTGCGAAGTCACCACAATTGAGATCTGGTCCAGTGCAGTTACAAGGAGAGTCTTCATTTCTGTTGCCCCTCCAGCGCCCCTCACTTGAGAAGCTCTTGGCCGAGGAGCCTGCCAGTCACACGATCGCCATTGCCTATCGCGAATACGGTTACGAGCTGAAAGAGATCGTTGACTGCCTTGGTGTGCACCACTCCACGGTCAGCCGCAGGTTTCGGCGCCAGGAGGAGGTACCATGAGGTAGTGCGTGATTGCGGGACCTGAGCCTATCAACTCTAAGGTGTTCATTCTTGGCATCCGCAAAAGGACGATTCGGCACGGGCAAGGTTGACAAGACGTACAAAGGATGTTATTGTATACGTCATGAACACAAAACTGACGCTGCGGATGGATGAAGATCTGGTGCAACGGGCCAAGGCGGAGGCCTCCCGCCGCGGCAAGTCGGTCTCTCAAATGGTGAGCGAGTTCGTCGATTCACTGAGCTCGCCGCAACGAGATAAGAAGAAGCTTACGCCCATCACAGCCTCACTCGTCGGCGTGCTGAAAGGTCACCGTGTCTCTGAATCGACCTACAAGAAGCACCTTCGGGAGAAGCATCTTTGAGGGTGCTGATCGACACTAACATCGTCATGGACGTCCTGTTGGCCCGTAGACCCTTCGTTGAATCGGCGTCCAGGGTATTCTCATTGGTTGAGCAGTCCAAGATCGAAGGCTCCCTTTGTGCGACAACTGTGACCACTGTTGACTATCTTCTTACGCAATCGCTTTCCCGCGACGAAGCACGCCTAGCTCTTCGCGGACTGCTTAACCTGTTCAAGATTGCTCCGGTCAACCGATCTGTGATTGAGAAAGCTCTTCGGAGCAAGATTGAGGATTCTGAGAATGCTGTTCTTGAGCAAGCCGCACGCTTGGTTGGGGCTGAGGCGATTATCACACGCAACACGAAGGACTTCCGCCGCTCGTCCATCAAGGCCCTTGATCCCGCCGAACTGCTCTCGGCCCTTGAGACATAGTGACAGGTCTAGAATCGGGGCCCAGCAGAAGCTCCTTACTCCTGAGTTCCCTGAGATCGCAGATCTTCTCTCAGATATCAAGCCTATGAGCAAGCTAAGTTTCAGTTCAGGACAACGGCAGTGCCGAAACCCATTCTGCAGTAGTCGGGATCGGTGGCTACTGGTTCGATATAGCAGGCTGTGCTTTCGGGAACAGGCCAGATACCGACAAACGAGGTGTAGTTTCCGTCGGGTGCCACTGCGACCATCGTAAGATCGCGTCTTAGCCCTGCGACGGACAGTTTCCGTCGACGATCCTCCAATTCATCGTTGATTGTTGTATCTTCTCTTGTACAATGCCACTAGACTTTGTTCGCCAGGTGACAGTTCTCATGAGACTTCGAATCAACCAGATCATTGTGAAATTGGAATACACGCCCGAGGACGTCTTGCAAGCCATCGCCCGACAGCTGGGAGCGCAAGAGCAGGATCTCAGTGATGTTGAAGTGCTGCGGAGATCCATCGATGCTCGCAAGAAAAACCGGCCTCCGCTCTACGTGTTGTCAGCGGACGTCACCTACGCCGGCGAAACGCATCCGGCCCTCGCGCCAGGACAAATCAACATCGCTGAGGAAAGAAAACCTCGCCCTGTAATCACGGCCACTCGCCAAATGGCTGAACGTCCTGTCATCGTCGGCGCAGGGCCAGCAGGTCTGATGGCAGCACTCACGCTGGCTGAAGCCGGTTGTCGTCCGCTGTTAGTTGAACGCGGGGCGCAGACGGAAACGCGACAGCCTCAGGTTGAGGCATTCTGGCGGCAAGCCCTTCTCGATCCGGAGAGCAACGTTCTCTACGGTGAAGGTGGAGCCGGACTGTTTTCCGACGGAAAACTGACTGCACGATCCAAGGATCGAGCCTCAATACGCCATTTCTTCGAAACACTCGTTGCCTGTGGCGCATCGCCGGACATTCTCATCGACGCCGAACCGCATATTGGAAGCGACATCCTTACAGAGATCATCCCTGCACTCCGTCAACGCATTATTGAGGCAGGCGGAGAGGTGCAATTCGACACAAGACTCGACGATATCCTGATCGAGGATGGCACACTGCGCGGCGTTGTCGTCTCAGGAACCGAACACAGAACGGATGCCTGCTTCCTCGCCACCGGGCACAGCGCACGCGATGTCTACCGCATGCTCGGTCAGAAGGCCGTGCCTCTCGAAGCGAAGCCGTTTGCCATTGGCATACGCTTGGAACTCCCTCAACGCCGGATCGACTGGGCCCAATATGGACGTTGGGCGCTGGAATCTGAGACAGGAAGTGCCAGCTTCCGCTTGACATGGAAAGGTGGACAGGACAACAGAGGCTGCTACAGCTTCTGTATGTGTCCGGGCGGACTTGTGATCGCCTGTGCCTCGTCAGAAGGCATGCTGACGACCAACGGAATGAGTTTCTCCGGTCGAGTCAAGCCGTTTGGAAACGCTGGATTCCTCGTCCCCGTCAGCGCGAAGGACTTCCCAGTAGCAGAAGATGAACATCCGGCGCTTGCGGGTATCGCATTTCAAGAATCGTTTGAGAAGGCAACATTCGAAGCCGGTGGCTCAGACTACAGTCTGCCCGCACAGATGCTGACCGAGTTCCTCGCAGGGACTGACTCACTGAACATTCCCGCTGAACGTTCGTGCACGCGAGCCGTGCCCGCTAATCTTGAAGCGTTGCTTCCTCCCGTCGTCGTCGATGTTCTCCGCCGCGCCATTCCCCGCATGCTTCGCGAATTGAACGACGTACGCACAGAGGAAATTCTCGTGTATGCCGCTGAAACCCGAAGCTCAAGCCCTGTTCGCATCGTTCGCAATCCCGCGACCTGGGAATCTCTTGGAGTACGTGGTCTGTATCCACTTGGAGAGGGATCTGGGTCTACGGGCGGCATCGTCAGCTCTGCCCTCGACGGCATGAATGCGACGACACGCTGGGTGTCGGGCAATGGGTAAGGCGGACCCGCGCGCAGCCAGCGCGTCAGCTGCTGGGAAAGACCGCCTGCGACAATTCTCGATACGACTCATAGACTGGGTATCCCGTTTCTCGAAGTCGCTCTGTCGATTGATGTCCTCTAGAAACCAGCGCAACGGACAACCCCAGTGTCTCAGCAACTTCTGCGTCGTGAGCCGTGTCTCCAATGAGGAGAGCCGTACGCGGATCAATGCCGAAATCCTGCTGTAATTCACGGCCCCGCGAGACCTTGGAGTCACCTTCTTGATGGGCAAGCCCATAGACACCCGTGAAGAATCTTGGGATCCCAAAATGATCGATCATAGAACGCAGCATTCCTTCTTCCATGGCTGACAGTACGAATTGCCGCAGTCCTCGCGTCTTAAGTTGGCGCAAGGTGTCCAGAGCCCCGTCATGAAGCGGACAATCCTTCAGCGCCGGAGCATACTCCGCAAAGAAATCGGCAGATAGGTCAGCCATGGTTTCACTCTCGAACGTAACCCCTATGCGACGGTAGTAATCCTGCACGGGAAAACCGAATACGTCTCGATAGGCGTCTGCTGTCAACGAGGGCAGATTGCGCTTTGCCAGTTGCCTATTCACCGAACGGACAACAAGATCGAGGTCATCGATCAATGTCCCATTGAAGTCCCACACTACGGTATCGAATCCCTCTTGCATCGACATGTCCTCCTTGCGTGTTCATATGATCGAGCATCAGACTTGTCGATGCACGTCGCACCCGGACAATGTGATTAGTTGAGCTCGCCACGAGAAGCGGGAACAATCTCCGTACCATGCTCAAACTCGCATCTGTCGACAAATCGCAGGTCTATCGGGCCTTCATGGAGGCGTTCGCCGACTACGCGATGGACGTAAGCGGCACCAAAGAAGACCGTATGTTGCTGCGCATGTCTAAGAACAGCGTGGATTTTGATGCTTCTCCCGGGGCCTACGATGGAGATCGCCTCGTCGGATTCACGCTCATCGGCATCGACAAGACTGACGGCATCCTTACAGCCTACGATGCAGGGACGGGTATCATTCCCGATTTCCGAGGACAAGGTCTTGCTAAGGCCATGTTTGACCACGCTCTTCCCGAGTTCGAGGCGCGCGGAGTCAAGCGTTTCCTTCTCGAGGTCCTTCAGGATAACAAACCGGCGATCAAGGCCTATCAGAAGAGCGGATTCACCGTCTCACGCGAGTTGCGTTGCTTCGTTGCGGAAACGGAAAGCCTCAGGAACCGATCTGGCAGCGCAGGGATCGACGTTCGACCAACTGACGCGGCTACCTTCGAAAGCCTAATACCTGAAGCCGATTGGACACCATCTTTCGAGAACCGATTTACGGCCCATCTGGCCATTCCCGATCATGTCACGTTTCTAGGTGCGTACGACGGAGACGATTGTGTGGGCGCAATAGCCTATTGTCAGGCACTAAATTGGTTGCTGTTCTTGCTGGTCAAGCACTCTCATCGACGCCGTGGCGTTGGCAGGTCGTTGCTGCAACATCTAGCGACCACAATGCCTGAAGACGCTACCAAGCTGCCTGCCCTCAATGTCGACGGACACGATACAGGAATGCAAGCATTCTTCGAGGCAACCGGATTTAAACACCTCATCGATCAGTATGAGATGACTCGAGATCTGTAGCCAGTTTTCTGACAGACTGCTCCCCCATCCTTGGAATCGACACGTCCGCGTGTACACTCATTCACATGCGGACTCAACGTTACGGCTCGCTCTCATCCAAGATCTACCGGTGGCTCATCGATCCCCTGCTGGCGCGGCTACGCCCCAAGATCGCACGGCTAGGCATCAAGTATGGCGTGAACAACATGCTGGACATCGCAACAGCAACGGGCGCGCAGTGTCGAACTCTTGACGCTGTTGGCATTCGCTCGGTAGGGCTTGATCTGTCGGAGGCAATGATTGCTGCTGCCAAGGCATGGTCATCAGAGGATATTGAGTACGTAGTCGGTTCGGCGTACGAGCTTCCGTTTGTCGATGCATCGTTCCACGCTGTGTTACTCAGTCTGGCGTTGCATGAGCATTCTGAAGAGGAACGCACGAGGATGCTGACCGAAGCCATGCGCGTTCTTGAGCCAGACGGACATCTCATCATTGCCGAGTATTCAGAACCAGCGAGAACGTGTCTTCACATCCCGTGGTTCGTCATCCGACTGATCGAGAATCTTGCGGGGAGCGAGCACAAGGCAAGCTTTCATCAGTTCATGGCAACGGGTGGATTGAATGGACTTCTTCGGAGGCACGGTCTCCAGCCAATCGAGCTTGAGCATTCACACTTCCACACCCTCACGATTGCCGTCGTTCAAACGCACAGCCGTCTTGAACCTTCTACACAGAGTGAAGATGCGTAGAGGCAACCGCGCGATGCGTTAACCGAGATGCCCATGACGAGAACAACTCAAGCGGTTGTTGCGTGAACTCAAACCCTGACAAGACAGAAGCTGTCACCGCCGAGGTCGGAGAGTTCACGAGTTCGGAGTGCTAATGCTGCTGAAAGTCAGGGCGGCTAACGTTTGGATCAGCCGCGAGTTAACGAGTCGGCTGAATCCTTTGGTTCGGCTAGTAATCTTGCTTGGAAAGCGCTTCAAGCATTCTGGCCACTCTGCCTCCTATGGTTTCATGAAGGAGCGCGACCATAGATTCGCTGTATTCTTTGGTCTGTGCCTGGACCTCGCCAAGCTCGTTCAAAACACTGTGGCAGCTTTCCGCCATTCTTTCTCGTATCATCGGCCAGCCAAGGCCGGTCTTCTTTGCCATCTTCTTCCAGTCACCAATCGTGAACGCGTTAACTGATTCGCAGCCACCGATTTTCATCGCGAGATTCTTGGAGAGATCAGGCCAAGCAAGAGTGGAGACAAGATCATAATAGGGAGATAGCCTTCGTTCGCCACCGGAATACAATAACGAGTAGTTCTTGCCGTGAGCATCGGCGTTGCCAATCAACACATTGAAGATCAGACCTTTGATAAAGTTGGGAATATCAAGAACAGGTGCAGTGGACCAGTCTCGAAGCAGCGAAATGCAGTCGCGAAGCATCGGACCTCCCTCTGCCTGGTACTTCCGCTCCGGCGGAAATCCCAGCGCTTGACAGAAGTCCTCTTGGTGGAGTCTGGTCGTATTGCCGTGTTCGTCAGTCACTCGGTCATATCTTTGAACTAGAATGCAGGGTTTCTTTCCGATCGGACGGTATTCTGTATTGGGTACGTATAAGCCAGCAGCCTGCGCTAGAGCCATGCAAAAAATCTCATTGGTGGCCAGTCCCGGAAAACGATCTGGCTCCGGTTTCAGTATGTGGGTGCTGGGAGTATCGCCAAGAGGGAGACATATTCCGTTATTACGAACGATGACCGGCAATTTATCCTGCGCACCGGCGAGTGAGAGTCGCAGTCCATTCATACCAACCATTAAGGGACGACTGGGTAACTCGGTTATGATTTTTCGTAACTCCGGTTCGGTCAGTTCGCGGCAACGGGTATTCTTCGGCTCTGTCGGCGTAACACCTTCAGGAAGTAGGCTGACAGCACCAGCGCACTCGCCTCCTATCCTCTCTAACATTGCAAAGTCATTGGTGTCACTGATCCCGAGTATCTCTGCTATCTTTTTTCGTGGTCTGTCTTCAGGTAGTATGCCGGCAAAGAAAGGCCGGGCCTTTTTCCCCAAGAACACCCTGTTTTGGAGAGGTAGTGAATGGGAGAGGGGCATGGCAGTCGGCTTTTCCAGCCACGTCTGATCGTAGGAGAATTGTAGCAAGCCACTATCGTCTTGTTTGAGGCTTCCGACTCTCTCCGCATTCAGATATACGACCAAGTTGTTCACGATTTCTCGCCTTGGCCAGTGTCAACGCCGGGAATAGAGATCTGGAGCTTGAGGCCGAGGGCTTGGAGAACCTGTAGGATTTTTCCGATTTGGCACGTTGGCTTGCCCTTCTCAAGATCACTAATGAAGCGCAGACCCGTACCACAGGTCATCGCCAGATCTTTCTGGGCAACCTTCAACTGTTTACGCCTTGTGCGAATAGTGGCACCAAGCTCCTCTGGGGTTTTCATATTCATGTTACCGATCGGGAATATACCACGTCACCGAGTATCTGTCAAGTAGAATGTTACCGTACGGTAATATTCCGTTGCGTGCGAACCTTCTTGGCATGCATGTTCCCGATCGGGCACATTAATGATTCAAAACGATGCCAATAACCGGCGGGCGACAAGGAGCGAGAGGAGCGAAGCGCGCTTGCGGACATCCGGTTGATTGGCATGTTATGCATCATTTCCTACTTGAGCAGCACTGCCTTCCGAGGCAGCGTTTCGACGGACGCCTGGATCATTTGAACCAACTGATGCAGCTCGGAGCGATTGAGGTTCTTAAAACCCGCGCTATCCTCGAAGACATAGCGAACCGACACAAAAGCGTCGTCATAGGTTCGCAGCAACTCTCGCAATGATCGATTCTCTTGATGTAATGAGGATGTCGCGTACGAACTCTCAAGGTGTTCGCGAACCTCCGCGTCAGCAGCATCGAAAAGCTTACTCGGTTCGTGGCCCCACTTCGCGGGCTTGGCTGTAACGACCCCGCCCTTCACTCCATCGCCGTGGTCTTCGAGTGTCTCGATGACCGAATACGAAGACAACGATTTCAGAAAAAGTTCGAGCGCGAACACGCAATTCATCAATTCCGGAAGAACGATTCCCGACCCAGGGGGTTGCGTCGCGAGAAGCTGAGCAGCCGCGAGAAATTGATTGGCCGCGTCCAGGACCTGCGGGTCAGGGACTTTCTTCTTCACGTAGCCGTACCGGTTTGTGATATCACTCATGATGCTTAACCATGATTAGTGTTCAAGCTTGCGAGATATCACCGAGGTGCTTTCGCCCGGTGTTCCCCGCTTCTCATCCGCCATCTCGTTTCACCTATCCTCACATATTGACATCGGTATTCGCGCATCCCATCCTACAGCCATGAAACTGCTGGATCAAGTCCACTCCGCATGCGCCACCAAGCACTACTCCCAACGGACGGAGGACTCGGGAATGCCAATCAGACCCCGAAGCCGCTGCGCATAACGTCCGGCGATCAACCGCAGCCAGGAGGCGCGAAGTGCCGAGTAGCCGCCAGTTGGATTGCCCTCGTTAGGGCGTAGTCTTTCGTGCCGCATCGATCTTCCTATGCACCAGGGAGGCTATTGTCAGGATGTCAAGGGCGTCCCTCTCGGACATGGGCCATTCGACCTTTGGATTATGAGCAGCGGGGTTCCGGATCGTGCCGAAGAGACCGATCAAGAGGTTCGTGAAACCTCGTTGCTCACCCCTGTCCGTCTCCGTGGCTAGGGCATTGATGGCAAGCAACGGTGCTCCGCTCGCACCGAGACTGAACGCATCGGTCACTAGAGCCGCGCCGTCCGAGGTTAGACCTGACATGGTGCGGACCTTGGCTGCGATGCTCTTCATTGCCTCGAAGACAGCGTGGAAGTAGTTCTCCTCAACGAGCTCGGCTCGGCAGAAGCGAAGTACGTCCTCGTGAACGCCACGGCTCTCCAGCGCTTCCTGAAGCCGATTAGCTCGACGAAGAGCATCTGTCAGATTGCACGCCTTCTCGGTACGGCGAACAAGACCGTCGTCGCCAACGATCATACCCAGCAAAAGGAGAATCTTGTTGAGTTCAGTACGCCGGAACTCGAACCCGTCAGGATCCGTTGTGTACCGGACCGGCTTCATTGCCCGATTGATGAACATCAGTACGTGGTTGCCGAGTTTCTTCTCGTTCTGCCACTCCACAAAGGCATTGAAAAGCCTTTTCCACTTAGTGTTCGAGGGATCGATATCCTTCACTAGACAGTCCTGGAGAAGGTACGCGATCTGACTCCCCGTCAAGCCCCGGTCGGTGTCAGCGAGGACCTTCGCAATTGCCTCAAGGTCCTGCGCGTCGAATGGCGGTACTGGTTGCATAGTCTCACGCCCTAACCATGATTAGCGTGCAAGCATGCGAGATATCACCGAGGGGATTTCGCCCGGGGTTCCCCGCTTCTCATCCGTCATCTCGCTACACTTGTCCTCACACATTGACATCAGTATCGTTAGCATCCCATCCTACAGCCATGAAACTGCTCGAACAACTACATCGACCCTGACACACTCTCCACTGACGAAGGCAAGCTCCGCGAGGTAGATGAAGTAGTTCGCTCGTGCCAAGCAAGAAACCCTCATCGCACTCTCTCAAGCAACCCAGTCTTTTCTCATCGAAGGATGAGCATGAACGCGTGAGTCGTTAGGTCAATATACCCGATTTGGAGAAGGAGCGAAAGAGATCGGCCTTCTTCCGGGGTCGCGGGGTCGTGTCTTGCACTTCAACACTCGAATCTGCCGGAAGATGCAAAGAGACCTCAGCTCTCCCAGAGTGTTCTGATGGGCACAGCGTAGAACCCATCGCCGAATCCAACGGTTATCTCTCCGTCGTAAAGCACGACGCCTGAGGCAAATCGCTTCCCGGACGCCTGCTTTAGCTTCCGTAGACCTTTGAAGTCTTTGTTCGTAACGGTTGCAGAGGCCTTGACCTCAACGCCGACGATTTCATGGGCTGCACGCTCAAGCACGATGTCCACTTCATATCCGTCTTTGTCTCGAAAGTGATGGACCCGAATGCCCGCCGTATCCCAACTGGCATGGCGTCGCAATTCTTGATACACGAACGTCTCCACCAGATGACCCAGGACATCGCGGTTCTGATTGAGGGCTTCCGGATCGAATCCTAGCAATGTGCAGGCAACCCCTGTGTCTCCCACGTGGATCTTTGGGGTCTTGATGAGACGCTTGAGCTGGTTGCTGTGCCACGAAGGCAGGACATCGATCAAGAAGATGCATTCAAGTAGCGTGACGTACTCACGAATCGTTTTGCGGCTTAGCTGGAAGGGACTGGCCAAATTCGAGACATTGAGCAGTTGCGCGGTCTGTCCGGCAGCGAGAGAGAGCAAACGAGGCAGCGCATCCAGGCTGCGAATCCGAGCAAGATCACGCACATCACGTTGAATGAGGGTGCCGACATAATTTCTGTACCAAGCAGCTTGACGTTTCTGTGTTGAGCGGGCAAGTGCCGCCGGATAGCCGCCCGTAACAATGCGAACCGCAAGATCCTTTCCAAGCCTATTGTGAGTCCTCGTTTTGAAGGTCCCATCAAACAGTCTTCTGAGAAAAGAAGGTGGCGTAGTGGCAAGCTCGCACTGCGCTAGCGGATGCAGCCGTAGGATCTCCATTCGCCCCGCAAGCGAGTCGGCTAGCTTGGGCACAAGAAGCGTATTTGCTGAGCCAGTTAGGATGAATCTTCCAGGAGTGCGATCCCGGTCGACAGCAATTTTAAGTGCGGAGAACAGCTCCGGAACGTGCTGAACTTCATCCAGAATTGTCCTCGCAGGCAAGTCAGCGACAAACCCCACAGGATCGGCTTTGGCAGCTGTAGCGACCACATCATCATCGAAGCTGAAATAGTCGTATCCCCTTGTATCGCCAACCGCCTGAGCCAGCGTTGTCTTGCCGCATTGACGTGGTCCATGTATGAGGACGATGGGAGTATCAGCCAGTGCGTCAGCAAGGGAGGCCTCTACAAATCGAGGGTAGTACATGTCAGCAGTCATTTCGGCTGATTGTACCTTTTGTTGTCGGCTGATTGCAAGTTTAGGCATCGGCCATTTGCACCTTTACGTTGCGGCCAATTGGGAACGGCAACTCAAGCAATGCCGGGGGTCAGGGGGATCAGAAGGGAACGGGGTCAAGTCCTCGGGGAACGAGGTCAAGTCTTGCAAATCAACACTTCGCATCCTAGAATCCGGATATGGCAAGATCTCGACGAATCGAATATCCGGGTGCCGTCTACCACGTAACAAGCCGTGGAAATGCTAGAGTGAAGGACTACCGGTGGAGTAGCTATCGGGCAACCGCTGGACATGCAAAGAAGCCAGAACTGCTGACAACCGATTGGTTGTTGGAGCAGTTCACTTTTAGTCGGTCGCGAGCAAAGAGAGCGTACCGACGATTCGTATCACAAGGCGCCAATGCATCACCGTGGGAGAACCTCCGTGGACAGATCTACTTGGGCAGCGATTCCTTCATCGACAACCTACCACAGGCAGACGACAGTCTGCTTGAGGTTCCAAGCCAGCAGCGGCTGGTTAGTCGACCAAGCCTTCTAGAGCTCCTCACCCCAGATCAGAACATTGATACCATTTATCGAGCGTACCGGGTGTCACTGGCCGGGTTAGTATCTCCGGGTAAGGGTCACCTGGTGTCCCCGGGGTAGGGTCGGCTGGTATCCCCGCCCAAGATCACTTAAATATCCTCCATGTTGAGCAAACATGGAGGTGTAGATGGAGCGGGTACATATGAATGACATACAAGAGATCATTTACAGGGTACGCAAAGGCGAATCAGTGGAAGCGATCCACCGTGACACGACTCATGCCAAGAAGACGATTCGTAAGTACCGCAACTTGGCGGAGAAACACGGCTTTCTGAAGAAGGGTAGAGGGCTTCCCACTGTGAGCGAGCTAGCTGGAGTCCTTGGACCGGTGAAGCACCTCAAGCAGTGCGTGAGCACGGTGAAGCCGTACAAGGAGGTGGTGCAGGAGTACCTTGACCGCGGGGTAGGAAAGACAGTCATCTGGCGGAAGCTACATGAGGATCATGGCTACAGGGGTAGCTACTCGTCAGTGAAGAGATACGCTCAGCGTCTACAGCCACAGGATCCAGAGGCGTACTGTCGTGTGGAGAGTTCCCCCGGTGAGGAGGCGCAGGTTGACTTCGGTTACGTAGGGATGTGTGGTGACAGAAGAGGTAAGCTGCACAAGGTATGGATCTTTGTGATGACCCTCTCCTGGTCACGCCATCTGTATGTGGAGTTTGTCTTTGACCAGAAGATGGCGACCTGGCTTACGTGTCATGAGAACGCATTGGGGTGGTTTGGTGGGGTACCGCGGCGGGTGGTAATCGACAATCTCAAGACGGCGGTGCTGAAGCGGGAGTTACAAGACCCGGTACTGAGCGTTCCCTACCGCAGGCTTGCTCGTCACTATGGGTTTGTAGTAAGCGCCAACCGGCCGCGCACTCCTCGCCACAAAGGCAAGGTCGAGAGTAATGTCAAATACGTGAAAGGCAACTTCATCGCCGGGGAAGAACTGAAGTCCCTTGATCTTGCTCGCCTCAACGAGAAGGGAAGGGAATGGTCTCTGAAGGTAGCAGGGGTAAGGGATCATGGAACAACCCATGAGAAACCCCTCACCCGCTACTACAGTGTGGAGCGCGATGCCCTCAACCCATTACCAACTCACCCGTTCGAGCCGATCAAGGCCTACCGGGCAACGCTCCATCACGACTGCCACGTAGTGGTCGACAGCAGATATTACTCTGCTCCCTACACCCTCATCGGTAAGAAACTCGATGTTTACGTGGGGCGTCGCGTAGTAGAGATATACCACAAAACAGAGCTTGTCGCTACTCACTTGGTGGTAGGGAAACGTGGTGGGCGAGCAACCCGTCTTGTTCACTACCCTGAGCACAAGCGGGAGTGGATGGAGAAGACACCCCAGAGGTGTCGTGAGCTGGCGGTTACGGTCGGCCCGTGGTGTGGGAAAGCAGTGACAGCGCTTCTGAGTGATCGAGTACAAGATCGCCTTCCGAGCGTGCACTCACTGTTACGTCTTAAGGAGAAGGTAGGAAGTGAGAGGCTGGAGGCAGCGTGCCAACGGGCGGTGCATTATGGTGATCCACGTTACATCCGGGTGAAGACGATCCTTGCCGTAGGGATGGAGAACCAGCCACTGGACGAAGAGACAACGACCAGCCAACAACAGGGAAGCTACCGCTACGCCAGATCCTCTTGCAGCTACTTTCCTCAGGAGATGAGATGATGCAGACTCATCCATTACTTCCCAAGCTGAAGCGACTCCGCCTTGGGGGGATGGTGTACACGCTTGCGCAACGTTCACAAGAAGCGATTGACAGTTCCCTTCCTCCGGTCGAGTTCCTGGCCCTGCTTGTCGATGATGAGATCGAGCGGCGGGAACAGAGCAAGTTCAGGAAGAGGATCATTAATGCGGGGATTGACGAGAGTAAGGCCATTGCTCGCTTTGACTTCTCTGCCGCACCGCGTGTTTCCCGCACACTAGTAAATGAGCTTAGTTCCTGTCGCTTTGTGGAAAAAGGAGAGAACGTGCTGCTTGTTGGGCCTACTGGTACAGGGAAGTCCCACCTGGCACAGGGGCTGGCGTATGAGGCGATCAAGAGAGGGTATCGCGTCCTCTACCGGCCGCTGCATCATCTAGTTGACAGGCTGTACGCCGGTCGTGCTGACGGGACATTCCACAAGGTGTACACCAACATCCTCCGGGTGGATGTGCTCATCCTGGATGACTTTGGGCTTGTTCCTCTGTCCACGCGTGGAGCACAAGACCTGTACGAGATCATTCGTGATCGGTATGAGCGAAAGTCGATCATCCTTACCAGCAATCGGGCACCAGAGGAGTGGGCAGAAGTGTTCGGTAACTCACTCCTTGCCTCAGCTGCTCTAGATCGGCTTACTCATCATTCCCAGTTCATTGAGATGACAGGAGAGAGCTACCGCCAACGGCAGAGAAGACTCGACAATGGAGGCTCAATCACTGGAGAAAAGGAGATGATCAGAGACAACACGTCGGAGGAAAAGGGCGGGGACATGTAGCCGACCATCGACCGGGGAAACCTACCCGACCCTTGACAATAATACATGTTTTGTGTCTTATCTCAAGAAGAGCTTACAACAAAGTCACAGTTGGCTCGAAAGTTCCTAAAATCACCTCACAAGGGGTCGTATGTGTCAATCTTTGGCTTTTCCTCAAGCTAGTATCAAGGTCACCATGAATACTAGACACGATCTAATGAGGATTTTAGCCCTTAGTTATCCTCAGCTAAGGGAGCGGCTTGACGCCCTTGGTAGCATGGATGGCCTACTTGAGGGTCAGGTTCACAAGGGGTTGAAAGGGAGACTGGAATATAGTCCAGCGGTCCTCAACATGCTGAGAGATGTTGAGGCGCTTGTCCACGACCACAACATGCGACTGTTAGATGCAGTTAAAGAAGTCGGACGGAAGATCAAGGGAGATGGTCTATCTAGTGATTCTCACCCTGATAGCAAAGGGGTCAAGGATCAATTGGTCGAAGCCCTGGAGAGGGAGATCCGGCGCCTGGAGGGTGAGGTGGCTTTCTTGCGTGGCGAGGTCACTCAGTTGACGCCCTTAGCATTACCACGGCGGCGTTGGAATCCGTTCACATAATGTCTTTCCCGTGAGGCACCGGGCTTCATCGCTTTGTTGTGGCTTTGTGGATGGACGCGCGACTCTGCCCGGTGCCATACGCTGCATTCTTGTACCTCGATTCCGTTGACGGCTGCCTTCCACATGGTTCCCCCCTTGTGAAGAAGATAGTCGACCAAGGATAGAAGAGTCAACTTTTTTTCGTGCTGAGATCCGGCGCCTAGCCCGACTTTACCGCGTATATTTCGCAACGCAGCATCCCTACGTGGAAAGCGCGACAAATCCTGTATGACCTAACGGGAAGCGTATCGAGCTAGGTCAAGGATCTCGGGTAAATGGGGTCACGTCTTGCAAATCAACACATCTCTGCGAGTTCCGTGAACGAATACCAAGATTGCTCAAGGAGCAGCCTAAAATACGGTTTTCGTCACTCGAATAATCAGCCTGGTCGTCAAACGCATTGCCAAGATGAAGGGAGACCAGGAATGAGGGTTTGCCGCCACACAACCGTGGACAATTCAAGTGCCCAGCCAGCTGGAGGTTCTTTGCATCGGAAGGTTTGAGGCGGTACAAGAAATGCATTACCATGCACCGCAGCGGAACCAGTGACGCTGTCCACTAAGCTTGAACGCTATGCAGGAGGAAAATGTGCTGAAAAGTGACATTCGAGTTATTAAGAGGAAAGGTCTTTACTATGTTGTCAAGAGTGAAAACGGCGTTAAGCGCTTCAAGCCTTGGCTTGGGAGGTATGGGGTCGCGTCTTGCAAGTAATCACCGCGGCGAATTCCGAGAACGCATACCCCTAAATCGTGATGAGTGATGCGTGGAAAACACAGGATTAAGGATTATGGAGCAAGGATTAGGAAGCAGAGGCAGTTGAGTGGTTGAATAGTTGAATGGTTAAATGGAGAAAGGCAGAAGGCCAGGTGAGTAGTTGACTGGTCGATTGGTTGAGTAAGGAATCGCGAGCTGATTGCTGAGTGCTGATGAGTGATGCGTGGAAAACACAGGATCAAGGATTATGGATCAAGGATTAGGAAGCAGAAGCAATTAAGTAGGAGAATGGTCAAGTGGGAAAAGCGGGAGCCCACAGTCGAGAGTCGGGAGTCGAGAGCCCAAAACAATGAAAGAAGAAGTGGTGAAATGGTTCAGTAGGAGGATCGAGCGAGGTGAAAGCTGTTTGCTATCCCGGAAGTAGTTGACTAAGGAATCGCGAGCTGATTGCTGAGCGCTGATAGCTTCCTTTCCTGAAAGCTGATCGCTGACGGCTGATAGTTATTTCAAATAACTGAACACTCATACCTGGTATCTAGTATCTGATACCTAGTACCTGCTTTCAACTTCCTTCCTTAAGCAGCGAACGCCCTGGCATTAACACACCAGGGCCATGCTCTTGTCTAAGTGAGGACTATCACTTCCTCACAGATCGCGCTTTTCTCAGTTTGCGGTATTCCTTTTCTTCCTCTTCGGTCAATTTAACAAGCCAATTGAATCCATTTGTTGGTTTCGATAACTGACCGGTTTTCATGTTCTTGTACACCATGGTGTTTCCTACCTGTCCGACTTTCACGCAAGGATATCCCACATCGTTACCTCTCCTCTATTTATAGCATATTCTAGGGTGTTATTACAAGTGGTCGCCACAGTATCACCACAGTGGCGTGATATGAAGAGGATTACCCGTTGACAACGGGCTTGCGGTGCTCTAGACTTTTCCACTCATGCCTCGTTCATACGCATCACGATTTAGCGTTTACTGGTCCGATGAAGCCCTTGCTGATAACCTCCGCGAGCGGCTGATCTGGTTGGCCAATAAACGGGGTCAGTCCCTATCTTCCGTCGCTTTGCAGGCTGTGAGAGAATACGTTGAACGAGAGGAAAAGAAGCCCACTACGCACAATTCTCGCCCCCGTTAGTGCGCTAGAGCCTGTTATGGAATCTGGGGTGTACCATTAGATTCTTATTTATAGGTGATAGGGATAACATCTGGGGTCTACCATTGTATTTTATCAGGTGACGGGGCCTGTAGAAGTATAAGTACTAGAGTCACTTCACCCTGTGAAATGCAAACAGAATAAGATTTCACCGGGCAGGCAGGGCAGGCCCTGATGAAGTAGAAAATCAGGGTCACTTCACAGGGCAGGCATGCCGTTGTCAAGTAGAATGTCTACTTGACGGGCCTGCCTGTGCGTCGCACGCAGACAGGGGTGTGGCTCACGGGGTCCGCAGGCCTGTAACAAGGCACTGCTCGGTTCTGAATTGCCACCCCCGTCTTCTGTTTCATCCAGTGTGTCTGTTGGCCTGCCTGTGCCAACGGCAGGTAGGAGTGGTGCACATCTTACGTGAGTTCGAAGGACACAGACCATATTTCAGGCTGCTCCTTGAGCAATCTTGGTATTCGTTCACGGAACTCGCAGAGATGTGTTGATTTGCAAGACGCGACCCGACGGCGGTTCTCTTCTCCCGTCATATCTCACCTCAATGCTTAGTATACCACAGGATAGCGGAAGGTGAACTTGGGGTCACTTTTCTTAGCATGAGATTACCTCAATAGAATAGATATTGTGTTGAGAAAGATTAGCTGGAGTCTCTTCTGCGATGGTTCCCGGTTAGAATCCTACATGTATCTTGTCTCACTAGAGCCCAGGTTGTTCAATCTTGTCGAATGCTAGCGTCCTCACGAGGCCCTCCTCTGTCTGGAAAAGGCTGAACTGAGTGATGTTCATCAATCGAAGGGCTTGCAGCATCTTAATGCGTTCCGCGCTTGGGATTGTGATCTTGATGAGGACATCTTGGGAATGACTCGTGTGAGCGAGGGCGTCCTCGTGAGGTATGAATTGGTACTCGTTCTCTTTGCGTTCCGTACAAATCGTGTACCAACATTGCTGGAGGAAGTGCCGTCTGTCGGTTTTCACATTTGGCCCTAGCACCGAGATCGTCTTCGCCCCTATATAGCCACCCTTAACCCCTTTTGGGGTTTCCACATAGGCGAAGACGGCAACTTTGCCTGCCTCTTTCCGCTCTGCTGCAGCGAAGAAGGCGGCTATATACGGAGAGCGTGTCCAGTCAAGGAGAGGTGACGGAAACCCGTGCTGACGTAAGTAGACCCAGAAGCTATAGTCCGGGAGATCTATGCTAGTTGTATCGTAATCATCCACCTTCTTATTTAGGTCTTTCCAACTCAGAAGATTCCAGCTGCGATCAATGAAAGATTCAACCTCAGGCCCACATCGATTAGCCAGCGTTGCGTATTTTCTGACAGACCATCTCTTGTCTGAGAAACGCTCCAGGGTCGTTTTCAGGTGCCATTCATCAGCCTTTGCCTGGCCTCGGTAGAGGATGACGTTCTTATGCTCTTTGCCAGCAAACGGATAGTGCCCGTACTTTGACTTGATCTTCTCGAGAGTCGGCAAGAAATCAGCCCAGGAAGATAGCTCAATTGTTTTCATTCTAATCAAGCTTACTACGGTCTACATAGCGCAAACCAAAGCCTAGCTGTCCGACAACGAAGATAGTAGAGGAAGTTCCCCACACATCGTACAGTGGCTCCCCACCAAAACGATGTTCGACCCACTGAGAACCATCATAGTGTAGAAAAACACCACGGAAACCTACAACAAATATATCAGCTGCAGAGCCGCACCAAATACTAAAGAGGTCATATTCAGTATCGGTATGTAATGATCTCCAGCGACTACCGTTATAGTGTAAAACAGTGCCAGAAGCGCCTGCAACATAGACGTCATCTGCAGAGATTCCCCATATACTTGATAGGGTATGCGAGGAACCAGTATTCATTAACTCCCATTGAGTGCCATCGTAGTGATGAACCTCCCGCCCTGCTATAACAAACACTTCGTCTGTTGAGCACCAGACATCCCAGAAGTTGTCCTCTGTCAGTTCATAATCCACAGGAGTCCATTTGCTGCCATCGTAATGCAGAATGGGACCAGCGGATCCCTTCCAGAGAGAGCCGTTAAGGTTACCCCCCACTGCGAAAACATTGTTAGGGCTGGTTCCATATACACCGCGAAGACATTCCAAGGTTCCGGAGTTCATTTCAGTCCAGCTAGAGCCGTTGTAATGAACAATAGTGCCCTCGTCTCCAACTGCAAAGGCATCGTGAGGGGAACTCCCCCAAATATCCAGTAGATTATTCGAGGTACTGCTAGCCATAGATACTAGTTTGCTGCCATCATAGCGGAAGATAGCCCCTGACATGCCCACGGCAAAGATGTCATCGGCGGAGGTTCCCCAGACTGCAAAAAGTGCCTTGTCATAATAAGCTGCAGATAGAGGTATTGCACATACTGCAATCCAGCATGTGATTATTATTAGCAGAGCAAAAGCTTTAGAACAGACCATTTTCATCCCCCCAAACAACAAGTATCGATTAGGAAACTGCCTTAGCTTAAGGCCCAATTTGTGCCGAGTCAAGATTCAACCGTCAAACACAATATTCTGGGGATTGTAAGCTAAACTCAAAAGTTATCCGCTTAGCAAACACCTCAACATATGTGGTGAGAACGAGGTCTCATGTTGAGAGGTTAAGAATGGATAATGAAGCTGACGAAGTAGATTACTTGCGCTGCAAAGCCACAAACTGATGAAATCCTGTATAGCTTACCTCACACAGAGCTTCGTCTGGTCAATACCCTTGTATCAGCCGAAAGCGTGGCCACTTGTAAGATGAGCCGGGTCTTTCGTTTGCCCCGTTGCACCGGCCAGAACACTGATCCAAGCTGTGTTTAAAGGGCATCTGCTATACTATACACAGAGGAAGTGATATGAATATGAACTGTGACCTAGCCTGGCATCTGCTTACCGTAGGGGTAGCTATGTTATCGCCGCTTGTTATGTATCTTGCAGCGCGTAAACACGCAAAGACCGAAACACAAAAGGTAGCAAATGATGTAAAGAAGTTCAAGTTAGAATTGGAGGATAGGTATCGAGGCAAACTACTTGACGAGAAGCTCAGCTTCTACAGGTCCGTAGGGCGAGCTGCTCAGGACGTGATATTTGGCGCGGTGGAACTTGCGCATGTTCCAGATGAGCAAGATCTACACGAAGACCAAGCACCGGGTTGCTTAGAAAAAATGAGGAATCTCCACAAGGCAGTATCACAAGGGTGGCATATTCTTCCCACTGAACTCCTGAAAACGACAGATCGCTTAGGAATAACGATTGGCAGAGTAGTGAGATTCAAGAAGAAAGGAGAATCCAAAGATGCCATTAAGGAGCTTGAAGAAAACATACCTAGCCTAATGAACTGTTTTCAGAACACGATGAGGAAGGATGTTGGAATGTCTGAAATCATATCGGAATCTTTTGGCGCGTACTATTTGAACCTCATCAAGTCGAACTGCAATCTCGGAGAAAAAGGACTGCAGGAATAAGCTTTGCTGAACTACTATGATTTGGTGTTTGCTGCAATACTGATCAATGCAGGCGAACCGGTTATCATCTAAATGGCATGACAAGCTGCTCTGATGGAACACAACACAATACATATTGTGTTGTGTTAACGATCCATTCGTTTCGTAACCTCAGTGGTGGTAGTACGCTCCGCTGCCTTTGCAGCTACATCAGCGGAGGACTTGATCGCGAATAGCCTTGTGAAGAACGGAACAGCCCCCAACAGAAGGGAGGACAGCTTCTCCCGCGTGTTTGGAGTCCGAGGGGTCACTGCAGGATGTAGTGTGTTCCTGGAATCTCTCACAGCGTCAGACCAGACAAGTATGTGCTCCAGTAGTTTCGGCTTAACTTGGGATCTAACCCAGATTTCCTCCATCAGGTTTCTATCTGCATAGAAGCTGTACACAGCCCGCATCTTCTTCGCGACCGAAGAGAAGAAGTTGCTAAGGGTAGCCTCCAGTTTAGTTGCCTTAGAATCATCCGCCGATCTGGCAGCCTGCGCCAACGAGTATCCGACTTCCTCCCAAACTCCTTCTGAGGCACTTCCAAGCATTGCAGCGCATGGCGTGTATAGGCCCGCAGAGAAGCAAATGACAGCCTCGCGGAGCGCTTGTTCGATCTCGCCAGACATGCCAGCTATATGGAGTTCGTGAATGTATAGGTCATGGTTGCAAAGGATTTCTGGAGAAAGACGTCTGGGGTCAGACCTTCATTCTTTGGATTTCATCATCTCATGAACGTGTTTCGGGTAAATCCGTGAACGCATACCATATTTTGTTGGAACAGTTCATAGTGTTTGTTGAGTTCGTAGAGTTCGTTGGGTTGAAAAGACAGTCGGGAGTCGGCAGTCGAGAGTCGAAAAAGCGGTGAAAGACAAAGGAGCCAGAACTGATAGCTTCCTTTCTTCCTGAACACTAATACCTAATACCTGGTACCCAATACCTGCTTCTAACTGGATTCCTCAAGGAGCAGCCTGAGATAAGGTCCGTGTCACTCAAATTATTCTCACGGCTAGGACCAAGCTAATTATGCAGGCTAGCTCGAAGTCAGCATTTCCGTTGATGCTGATATCCCTACTTACTAACCCACGCCGCGTTCCTTGGAATCTCCCCCAGTGCCAGGACCTTGATGCGGGGGGTCGAGATGGGGCTGTTTTAAGAGACATCTTTGGCCTCTGTACTTTGCGCAACGAGTCTTGTGGCTCTTTGCGCGTTATCTTTTGCGGCTGTGGCGCATGACTTTTCTCTTTGGCCTTGTGCGGCTGTCGACAGTTCACCTTCAGCCTTAAACACCTCGCTAATCGTTTTTACTAAGAAGCCAAGGGCACAATAGCCGACGATAAAGAGAACGAACGAAGTTACGAATACCGTTCCTCCCTCAGCAGCAGCTGAGGGGAATCGCAGAAGATCAGGATAGAAAAACCAAGTGCCCCAGGCTAGAGCCACAATACCAGGCAAGAGCATCAACAGTACACGAGCACTACCTAATCCGATCTGAAAGATTAGCCTAGGACATCCTTTCACACCCTCCCTGATTGCCCGTTTACTGTTTACATACTCCTCCCATGTAAGCACGTCTGCAGGCAAGCTCGCGTTTCTTCTCCTGACGCTGCTAATCACCCGATTAACGAGATACTGAGCGTTGTATGCTATGAACAAGTCGTGCCTCAGGTATGCAATGCAAAAGAGGATGAAGTAGATAGCGATCGGAAAGACAAGCAACGGAGGAAAAACTTTGCTTAGGTCTCCAAATCTCAGGAGCACTCCCAGGAAACCCAATAACCCACCAAGCGCAACCAAGGCAAAGTTGATCATTTGCTGGCGCTGCTCCGTCCGCAACTCGATCTCTCGTATTCGTGCTCGGAAATCCTCCCGTATCCAA
>Ga0315544_1000831_pt1 | contig 26341 bp, 22 predicted proteins | sample SalMarSW160130MG_2_FD_202543 | JGI IMG/M metagenome (GOLD analysis project Ga0315544, IMG submission 202543) | Salt marsh sediment microbial communities from the Plum Island Ecosystem LTER, Massachusetts, United States - Salt Marsh Sediment SW1601-130 ... | reverse complement strand
ATAGGAAAGCCAGCGGCCATTGGCCAGATAGGAACCCGGTCTGGTCTTTCTCGTCTTAACAGCGCCTCTACCCTTTCCTTGTCGGTCATGGTAGCCTTTCCCTTTGTTGCCATGATAGCAGCCTCCTAGATTTAATTTAGCCGAATCACCACTCGGCTCTGTCAATAAGGTATTCTATCAGGATGGGTGTAGACATTCATCCTCTTTCCCCTCACCGAGCCGATTAGGGTAATACCCAGTTTGTCAGCGGTTTTCAACCCCAGGCTGGTCGGCGCTGATAAGGAAACAATTATAGGAATACCTCTTTTAGCTACCTTATGCGATATCTCCGAAGAAATTCTACCGCTGGATATTATTATTCGGTCATTGGTGGGCATATCCTCCAAAATGCACTTGCCAAAGATTTTATCAATGGCGTTGTGCCGGCCTATATCCTCACTGAAGACTATTATGTCTTTCCTGTCGGCTAGGGCAGCGCTATGAACACCGTGAGTTGCCAGGTAGAGCTGGGAGCCGTGTTGAAATTCGCTTACCAGGGCAAAGACCTCGTCAGGGGATATTTTCATAGTTGACTCTACCTTTGGGGTGGCGGCATCAGCCAGGCTGTAAAAAGTAGCTGCTCCTCCGCAACCCGAGGCTATCAGCCGCTTGGTAATACTATCATCGGCTGTCTTATCTCCCTCAATCTCCATATGCGCCGTACCCAGCCAGTCATCAATTTCCATCTTCTTGATTTCGTCCCTGCTTTTAAGTATGCCTTCAGAGGCAAGAAAGCCAACCGCCAGGTAGTGCAGATTTTTCGGGGAGCAGAGTATGGTTGCCAGTTCCCGGTCGTTCAGGAAGATGGTAAACATAAATTCTTTGGCAACCGCCAGCTCGGTGTCGCTTCTGCCTTCCTTGGTAAACCGCAGTACGGGGAATCTCTCTAATTCATCCTCCATCTTTTCTCGCCCCTCTTATTTTATCCTCCATGCTTCTCTTTAAGTATAGCGTCTATAAGGCTGGCTGGCTAGCCTTTTGGGGGATTGACGAAACAGCAAGTATATGATAATATTAGTATAGCGTAAAAATAACGCAATATTAAATAAGAGACATACTGATGTTAGGTCCTAGAGCGGCTATGCTGACCCTGTACGGTGACTACGTACTGCACAGGGGTGGCGAGATCGGGATTGGCAGTCTGGTCACACTGCTGAGCAATTTTGGCCTTTCGGAACAGGCCATCAGGTCAGCGGTTTCAAGGATGTGCCGTTCCGGTCTCCTTAAGGCAAATCGTACCAAACGTAAAAGCTACTACTCGCTGACCAGTGAGGGACACAGCCTGCTGACCGAGGGGGCGCAGCGCATTTTTCAGCGCAAGAACTCTCACTGGGACGGCAACTGGAATATTGTTACCTACTCCATACCGGAAAGCCTGCGGCAGGCCAGAGACAGGCTGCGCCTTGAGTTGCGCTGGCTGGGCTACGGGCCCTTAAGCGAGGCCACCTGGATTTCGCCCTATGACCTGACCAGAGAGGTGAAGAACCTGCTAAAGAGGCTTAACATTGAGGAATATGTTCATATCTTCAGTGCCCAGCATCAGGGCGGTACTGGCCCGGAGAATATCGTCTGCCGCTGCTGGGACCTGGGCAAGATACATCAGATGTATGCCGATTTTATGGCTGACTATCGCCCCAAGCTGGAAGAGCACCGGAAACGACTGGAGGCCGGTGAGACTATTGAACCCAGCGAGTGTTTTGTCGCCCGTTTCAAACTCATCCATGAATACCGCAAGCTGCCCTTCTTTGATCCGGACCTGCCGCTGGAATTGCTCCCCGAGAACTGGCTGCGTCCCCAGGCAGCGGCTCTATTTGATGAATACCACGGCTTGCTCACCGAGAAAGCCAATGAATACTTCGATTCAGTGTCCAAGAACTACCGAGGGGCAAGGAGGGCTAAACACTTAATCGGAGGGGTTGTTTAGGTGCCTAACCTTTAGGGGGTAAAAAATGAGGTACGCAGAGACAGGGGTTAATCTGGAAATTGACCTATCCCGGGGCAGCATTGAGAGGGAAGGAACCGACCCGGAATTAACTGAACTTCACCTGGGGGGTCTGGGGACTAACGCCAGGATACTATGGGACAGGGTTCCCCCTGAGATGAAACCATTTGACCCTGAGAATCTGCTGATATTCAGCGCTGGTCTTTTAGCTGGCACACCGGCCCCTGGTGCCAATCGTACCATTATTTCTACCTTTTCTCCCCAGACTCTGCTAATGGCCTATTCGATAATGGGGGGATTCTGGGCACCGGAACTGAAGTTTGCCGGTTATGATAAGGTAATCATCCGTGGCAAGTCCCCCAAACTGGTCTATTTGTGGATAAACAACGACAAGGTAGAAATACGCGATGCCTCTCATCTGCAGGGGAAGGGCTGTCTGGAAACTGAGGAACTGATTAAGCAGGAGCTTAAGGAGCCGAAAGCCCAGGTGGCCACTATCGGCCTGGCCGGTGAAAACAGGGTCTATTTTGCCTCCATCGAGCAGGGCCGGTCCAGCGCCAGCCGGGGCGGAATTGGCGCCGTTATGGGAGACAAAGGTTTAAAGGCGATAGCCGTGCGCGGAACCAAGGACGTCAATGTTGCCCGGCCGGCTGAATTTTTTGAGCTTTGCAACGAGGTGCTGAAATATATACAGCACCGGGCCGATAATCCAATTAAGGGGGTGCCGCCCATTTTGGCCGGGCTCGGCTCACCCCAGGAGATGTCACTGCATGACGAGCAGTGGCACACCGCCAGTTTCGCCTGGGGAAATGCCCGCATCAGGAGAAGGGATTTCTGGAACAAGGAAATCGAAGAGCAGTGGAAGGGGATTCAGGACAGGGCGGTGGAGCGGCTGATAAGCTGCTATAACTGCCCGATGAAATGCGGGGGAATAATTACCCACCCCAAGCTGGAAAGATACATGATGAAGTGCTACTCGAAGCTTACTTATACCATGGCGGCCATGTCTGACCTGGATTTTGGTTTTAGAATCGCCGGTCTGGCCCAGGAGTATGGCGTGGACGGCTACACCACCCCGCAGGTTATGGCCTTCGCCCTTGAGCTTTACGAAGCCGGCATTTTGACGGATAAGGACCTGCCCGACTTTCCCTCCGATAACGAGGAGAGGTTCTTCTATTTGCTGGAAAAAATTGTTCGGCGGGAAGGGATTGGAGATGCTCTGGCCGATGGTGTTTACTGGGCGGCCCGTAAGATTGGCAAGGGGGCTGAGGAGTATGACCACAATACTATCAAGAAACACGAGCAGATACCTATCAAGCTGGGGACGATGAACCCTATCTACTATCTCATGTGGTCCACCGGTGAGAAGATAAACATTACCCAGATTGAAGGGCAGATACCCCAGGCGCCTTTTGCCACCAAAGAGGAGAGAGAGGAGTTCGTCAAGGACTGGATTCAGGTGCCCAAGGAAGAGTTTAAGGAATTTGTTCTGAAGTGGGGGGAACCGGGCACCTCATTTCCAAATTACCCGACCAATGACGCCGCCTGTGAGCTGGTTGAATGGCAGGAGACGATGCACTACATTGACGATGCCACCGGGATATGCGCCGGTCTGTCGTCGTTTCCCATCAAGCCCCCCTATCACATACACAATTTACCGAAGTTAATCTCAGCGGCCACCGGTCTGGATATGGACGAAGCCAAGCTATGGCAGATAGCCAAGAGGAACCGGACTTTAATCAGGGCCATCAATGTAAGAAGGGGCATGAGGAGAGCTGACGAGAAGCCGCCTGAGGACCACTGGAAGAGGAGATTCCCTGATATTGAGGCCAAACTGCTCGACGACTACTATAAATTCAAGGGCTGGAATAATCAGGGTATTCCTACCAAAGAGACCTTAGACGAACTCGGTCTGGATTACGTTGGCCAGGACCTGGAACAGAGAGGGGTTTATAAAAACGGGAAGAAACAAACCCCTGAAACTAAGAAGGAATCCCCAAAAAGCAAAAAAGCCGAGGCAACAAAGAAAGAAACTAAAAAAGAAAAAAGTCAGGGTAAAAAAGCATGAAAAAAGTCAAGGTAATCAAGATCGACGTTGACAAATGCAATGGTTGCCGCGCCTGTGAGGCAGTCTGCTCCGCTTTTCACGCTACGCCCAAATATAGCAGCACTAATCCGGAGAGGTCCCGCATCCGGGTGCTTTTTGACCCGCTAAGAGATATCTATATTCCGGTGCTGGCCGGTGAATATACTGAAGCCGAATGTAACGGCAGAGAGCTGTATACCATTGACGGAAAGGTATACGACGAGTGTAGCTTCTGCCGGGCTTCCTGCCCGTCCCGGAAGCTTTTCAAAGACCCTGATTCAGACCTCCCTCTAAAATGTGATATGTGTGAAGAAGAACCGCCGTTACCGGAGCCGCTGTGTGTGCAGTGGTGTTTATCTGATGCCCTGACCTACGAAGAAAGGGAAGAGGAAGGGGAAGAAGAGGCGAAGCCGGGTGAACTGGAGATAGGGTTAGAGTCATTAGTCAAAAAACACGGGGCCAAGGCGGTAATGGATACCGTTGCCCGGATGTCAAAGTAATAAAACATTAAGGCGAAAGAAGAGGAGCATAAAAGATAGTGGAGACTGTAGCCCCCTTCAAAGAGGCGATAGATGCCATCAAAGAGGCCGGCGGAGAAGCCTATAAACTATGCTATCAATGCGGACTGTGCGATACCGTCTGCCCCTGGAACCGGGTTAGAAACTTCAGTATGCGCAACATAGTCCGGCAGGCTGCCTTCGGTTTACCCGAGATAGAAGGTGAGGATATATGGCGTTGTACTACCTGCGGCAGCTGCCCCCAGCGGTGCCCCAGGGGGGTAGGGACGATAGACGTTAGTCTATCTTTTCGCCGGATTGCCTCGGAGGCCGGGATTTCTCCGGCTTCAATCCACAGCGTCAGTGCCAGCCTGGCGGCTGAAGGCAACCCCCTGCGTGAAGAGCGGGCCAAGAGGGCAGATTGGGCCGAAGGTCTTTCGGTAAAGCCGTTTACCGAGGGGATGGAGATTTTATATTTCCCCGGCTGCTACCTCTGCTATGACTCAAGATTGAAAAAGGTAGCTGCCGCCACCGCCAGTATCCTTAACCGGGCGGGGGTGGATTTCGGGATACTGGGTGCCAAGGAGAACTGCTGTGGAGAAAGCATCCGCAAGGCGGGCGACGAGGAACTATTCAAACGCCTGGCCAGGGAAAACATCAAGACCTTTATCGATAACGGGGTGAAGAAAATCCTGGTCTCTTCCCCTCACTGCTACCACACCTTCAAGAATGAGTATACCGAATTCAGGGCCAACTTTGAGGTGGTCCATATCTCCCAGTATTTATTCGAGCTTATTAATGAGGGAAGGCTAAAGCTCACCGAGGAGTACGGGAAGAAAGTTACCTATCACGACCCCTGTTACCTGGGCCGGCATAACGGCATATATGACCAGCCCAGAGAGGTCTTGAAGAAGGTACCCGGCCTGGAGCTGGTTGAGATGGCCGATTCGCGGCAGGACAGTCTCTGCTGCGGAGGGGGAGGTGGCCGCATCTGGATGGACACACCCAAGGGTGAAAGGTTCTCCGACATCAGACTGGGACAGGCTATGGATGTCGGGGCCGAGGTGCTGGTTACCTCCTGCCCGTATTGTATCACCAATTTTGAGGATAGCCGGGTAACCCTGGAGGACAGCGAGGCTATCGAGATTAAAGACATCACCGAGATTGTCCAGGAAGCGATTGGTGAAGAGAAGAAACCCGATAAGGACGGCCAGTAGTGGCAAAAGAACTGGTTGAAGGACAGCCTCTTAACAGTCCCGAAGAGAATAATATCGGCGATATTATGGTCGTCGGCGGCGGCATCAGCGGTATTCAGGCCTCGCTTGACCTGGCCACGGCCGGTTTTAAGGTTTACCTGGTGGAAAAATCACCGACCATCGGCGGCCATATGGCCCAACTGGATAAGACCTTCCCCACCAACGACTGCTCCATGTGTATCGAGTCTCCCAAGTTTGTTGAATGCAGCCGGCATCCCAATATAGAGATACTGACCTATACCGAGGTTGACAAGGTAGAAGGGGAAGCTGGAGACTTCAGGGTAACCCTGACCCGGAAGCCCAGATATATTGACGAGGACAAATGCACCGGTTGTACTACCTGTGTAGAGTACTGCCCGGTCAAGTATCCTGACAAGTTTAATCAGGACATATCGAACAACAAGGCCACCCATATATATTTCGCTCAAGCAATTCCCCTGGTCACCTATATAGACCCTGAAACCTGCCTTTACCTCCAGGACGAGAAATGTCAAATTTGCGTAGGAGTCTGTAAGAATAAAGCCATAGACCTTCACCAGAAGCCCGAGAAGGTGGAGATAGAGGTGGGGGCGATAATTCTATCTCCGGGCTATGAGGCGTTTGACCCCAAACTCAGGGAAGAATATGGCTACGGAAAGTTTGAGAACGTGGTAACCAGTCTGGACTACGAGCGGCTGTTGTGCGCCACCGGCCCATACGAAGGCGAGATACTTCGTGCCTCTGACGGGAAGCATCCCCATAATATAGCCTGGATTCAGTGCGTCGGTTCCCGGCAGGTTATCCCCGGCGGCAACAGCTATTGTTCCGCGGTATGCTGCACCTATACCCAGAAACAGGTGATTTTGACCAAAGACCATGACGCTGATGCCAGGTGTACCATATTCCACAACGATATCCGTTCCTTCGGCAAGGACTTCGAGCGGTTCTACCAGAGGACCGAGAACCTTCCCGGCGTCCGTTTTATAAGGAGCTACGTATCAGTAGGCAAAGAGATACCGGAAAGCAAGAACGTAACTATAAAGTATTCCACTCCCGACGAGGGGGTCAAAGAAGAAGAGTTCGATATGGTGGTACTGTCCGTCGGATTGAACCCTCCGGCCGGTTATGAAGAGCTGGCCAAAAAATTTGGCATCGAGCTCGAGCCCCACGGATTCTGTCAGACCAACGAGACTAACCCGATGAAGACCTCCCGCCCCGGAATCTTTATCAGCGGCGCCTTCGGTGGCCCGATAGATATCCCCGAATCGGTGGTGACCGCCAGCGGGGCCGGTTCCCAATGCGGTGAGCTCCTTGGTTACCGGCGAGGGAAGCTGTCCAGAGAAAGGGTATACCCACCGGAAAGGGATGTATCGGGTGAGGAACCAAGGGTGGGCGTCTTCGTCTGTCACTGCGGCGCTAATATCGGCAGGGTGGTAGACGTTCCTTCTACGGTGGAATACGCCATGACCCTGCCCAATGTTGTCCACGCTCAAGAAGACCTCTTTTCGTGTTCTACTGATGCTGCCCAGCAAATAGTAGACGCGATAAATGAAAAAGGGCTCAACCGGGTGGTTGTCGCCGCCTGTACCCCCAGGACGCATGAGCCGCTATTCCGGGACACCCTCCGGGAAGCGGGCATTAATCAATATTACTTTGACATGGCCAACATCAGGGAGCATGACTCCTGGGTCCATTCTAAAGAAAAGGAAGAAGCCACCCAGAAGGCCAAGGACTTAATCCGGATGTCGGTGGCCCGGGCTTCCCTTCTGGAGCCGTTGCAGGAATTTGACCTGCCGGTTGATAAGAGGGCGCTGGCGGTCGGCGGCGGCGTGGCCGGTATGACCGCCGCCCTGAGCATAGCCAACCAGGGACACGAAGTCCACCTGGTGGAAAAGGATACCGACCTGGGGGGCACCGCCCGGCAGCTTCATTACACCCTGGAAGGGCTGGATGTTCAGGCCTATTTGCGTGACCTGATACGCCAGGTATACCAGCACCCCCTGGTACACGTCTATACCGGGGCCACCATCACCGAGGCTACCGGCTATGTGGGGAATTTTACAACCAAGGTAGAGTCTGAAGGAAGGGTCAGGGAGATAAAGCACGGCGCCGCCGTCATCGCTATTGGCGCCGATGTCTACCAGCCCACCGAATACCTTTACGGGGAAGACAAGCGGGTAATGACCCACCTGGAGCTGGAGGAGAAAATCACCCAAAGAGATGAGAGCGTGACTGGTGCCCAGAGCCTGGTGATGATACAGTGCGTGGGCTGCCGAAATGAAGACCGAAATTACTGCAGCCGGATATGCTGCCAGGAGTCTATCAAGAACGCCCTGAAACTAAAAGAGCTCAACCCCGAGATGGATATCTATATTCTCTTCAGGGATATAAGGACCTACGGCTTCAATGAGGACTATTACCGTGAAGCGGCCAATAAAGAGGTGAAGTTCATCCGCTATACGCCGGAGGATAAACCCCAGGTGGAAGCGGTTAAGGAGGGTGATAAGGAAATTCTGAGGGTTACCGTGACCGACCCTATTTTAGGCAAGAAGATTGCCCTAGATGCCGATGCCCTGGCTTTAGCCGCCGCCGTTGTTCCCTCCGCCGGCAGTCAGGAAATAGCCCGCCTGTTCAAGGTAACCTTGAGCCCGGACGGTTTCTTACAGGAAGCCCATGTCAAGCTGAGGCCGGTTGACTTTGCTGCGGAGGGTGTTTACCTGTGTGGGATAGCTCACTACCCCAAGCTTATGTCGGAAACAATCAGCCAGGCTTACGGGGCGGCCGGCCGGGCCTTGACCCTTCTGGCCAATGATACGGTTACCGCCTCCGGCTCTATTTGTGTGGTGGATGAGGGGAAGTGTATTAGCTGTGGGGCATGTATCTCAGCCTGTGCCTATGGTGCCATAGAGTTTAAGGAGACGAAGCAGGGCAAGAAGGCCTCGGTTATTCCCGTCCTCTGTAAAGGAGACGGTCTGTGTAACTCCAAGTGTCCGACCGGGGCCATTTCACTCAAGCACTATACCGATGAGGAGCTCTTGAGCCAGATTGATGCGGCGGCTCCCGCCCCGGTAGAAGTCCAAAAAGAAAAAGCCGGGGTTGCCGGCTAAAAAGGTTAGATAATAATGAGTGCCGGAACCGAGTTTAAACCAAATATTATAGGTTTCCTGTGTAACTGGTGCTGCTACGGAGGGGCGGACCTGGCCGGAGTTTCTCGTTATCAGTTCCCCCCTTATATAAGGGTAATCAGGGTGATGTGCTCCGGCAGGGTCGACCTGTCCTTTGTCCTCCGGGCTTTCTCCAACGGAACCGACGGGGTGTTTATCGGCGGCTGTCACCTCAACGACTGCCACTATAACACTCAAGGAAACTTCGATGCCTTAAGCATGACACATCTGGCTAAAAAACTGCTGGAGCACGCAGGCATAAACCCCGATAGATTAAGGATTGAATGGGTTTCTGCCGGGGAAGGGATCCGTTACGCCGATATTATGATTGACTTCGCCGCGCAGATTAAGAAGTTGGGACCCCTGGGCAGCAGCGAAGGCATTGACCGGAACGAACTCAAGGCCAAGCTGGAAGAGGTTAAGAAGCTGGTTCCCTATATCAAGCTGGTGAAAAAGGAGAAGCTGGCGTCGCGCCTGCCTAATGAAGCCGACTATCTTAAACTCTTCACCAGTGACGAGGTAGAAACACTATTGAGTGAAGCCCCCGCCTACTATATCGACCCGGATAAGTGCCAGGCCTGCATGATTTGCGCCAGGAACTGCCCCGTAGAGGCCATTGACGGCGGCAAGGGCCAGATTCATATCATCAACCAGGAGAAATGCATAAAATGCGGGACCTGCCTCGAGGTCTGTCCCCCCCGCTTTGGCGCGGTGAAGAAGCTTGCCGCTGAGGAGCCGGTGCCTCCCCCCATCCCCGAGGAGGCAAGAATCATAGCCAGAGCGGGTGAAGAAAGATAGAGAAATTTAGGGCTTTTACTATACCGGAAGCCCCCCGCACTTCGGGGGGCTTCCTCTTTTTCTCTCTGTATTGGTGAGCCGCCGGACTCGAAACTCTTATTCTACGTACTTTCTGAGAGATTCCGGCAGCTTGCTGGCATCGTTTGTTTTTGCCGGAATAATTGGTGTCTGGAAGTTGGCCTCCATGATAGCCATTCCCTGGTCGCTCAGCAGGAAATCGACCCAGGCGATAGCCAGCTCCTGGCGGGGGAAGTTATTGGGTATGGTAACCCCATAGACGATAGGCTTTCCAACCATCGTTATCGTGGCACCGGGCTCTGTGCCGGCAATCTCGACTTCGGCTTGGGCATAGAAGTCCTCGAAGTCAACATCAGAGAGATTTATCTCTGGCGGCAGCTCAACGTATTTAAGGTTTTGCTGCTGCGCTACCGAAGAATACTCAAAGGCATAGTCCAAATCACCTGACTGGAGAAGAGCGATGAGGTCCACTGACTTGGGTCTCATCAGGTCTCCAGCGGCGGCATATAGACTATCGTACAGACCTGATGCCTTGTAATACTTTTCGGCTAACTGCCAGACCATCAAGGTCCGATAGCCACAGGGGTCCTGGTCGGGATCACTGCGACCATAAGTTACTCCGTCTCTTTGCAGGATTTCGTACCAGTTGTCGCCGGTTATTTCATCAGCGAATTGTGATGTATCCGTATAGCAAATGCACATCTCGTTTGAGGCAAAAATTATGTACCAATCGGAATAATCTGGAAACATCAGCTCAGGGATGAGGAGGTAGTCTGCGGAACCAATCACTCCGCACTCCTTGCCCAGCTCGGTGACTTTGCGAATAGTGGTGGCGCTGCCAGCCGCTTCGGCCAGTATCTCCACGTCCGGATGGATCTTGTTGAACTCCTCGCTTATTTGCTCAAAGGGTGCGGTCAAGCTGCCGGCGTTAAATATCTGGAGCTGTCCCGACAGTTCATTTTCGGTCGTTGACTGTGGGCAGCCAGCAACCAAGCCAACTACGAGCAATAAACTCAGTATAATGGGTATGGCTTTGAGTTTTGCTGTAACTTTCTTTTTCATTTTGTAAAACCTCCTTTTTTGATTAATCGAATAGATGTACAGAAGACGCTTTAAAGGTTATATAAACCCTTTTGCCCTCATGCAGCTCCATCTCTTGAAAGGAATGTCGTGTAACCAGGCATGAGAGTTCGGGTGGTATGCTTACGGTAACGTATAACGTTGAGCCCTTGTCTACGACATGGGTGATGGTTCCAGGGAAGCAGTTACGGGCGCTGGAGCGTATAGGTTCACTAGAGATAAGTATGTCCTCGGGGCGTATCGAGGCGTGGTGAGTGCCATCTGCATCATACGCAATAATGAATTCAGTGCCATCAACCTTAAAAACGGTGTCCCCGCTTGGCTTCCTTTCCGCCCTGCCAACGAAGATATTTCTGGTCATGGCAAAACGGGCAACGAATTCTGAATTTGGGTGTCGGAATACTTCTTCAGGAGTCCCCACCTGCATCAGGCGACCCTCGCCGATTACGGCTATCCGGTTGCCCAGGGATATGGCCTCTTCGAAATCGTGAGTAACGTGAAGTATGGTGATTCCCAGCGCTTTATGAAGCTGGCGTAGTTCCTTCTGCACGCTTTCGCGAGTCTCGGGGTCAAGGGCACTCAGAGGCTCATCGACCAGTAGCACTTCCGGCTGAGTAATTATGGCCCTTCCCAGGGCTACTTTCTGCTTTTCGCCACCACTTAAGGTATCCGGTCGCCGGTGGAGAAGACTACCTATTCCCAGTAATTCGGTAACCCAGTTAAGTCTATCCTTTTTTGCGTCGGCTCCTGTCTTGTGCATCCTCAAACCAAAGGTAAGATTATCCTTGACCGAAAGATGAGGGAACAAAACATGGTCCTGGTAAACTATGCTTATTCTCCGTTTTTCTGGCTCAACGCTGGTCACCTCCTTTCCTCTGAGCCATATTTCACCGCTCTTGGTGGGGTAGAGGCCGGCGATGGACTCAAGTAACACGGTCTTTCCCGCCCCGGTTGGTCCGAGAATTATGAAATACTCGCCATCTTCTATATCAAGGCTGATATCCTCGAGGATAAACTCGCCAAGGTCTACATACAGATTCTTGACCTCGATCATGACTTATCACCTCTATAGGCGATAGTCCTCAACACGATGAACACCAGCACGCTCACCAGAATGAGCAACACGGCTATTGGTCGAGCATAGTTGAGACCGTATGTTTCGAACCGTTCGTAGACGAGAACAGGGGCAATCATCGGGTGGTAGGCTAGTATGATGACGGCCCCGAATTCACTTATGCCGCGGGCCCACATCATGATGTTTCCGGCCAGAATGCTGCGCCAGGCTAATGGGAACGAGACCCTGAAGAACGCCTGCCACGGAGAGGCCCCCAGGGTGCGTGCTACCTTCTCCAGCCTGACATCTACCTTTTTAAAGCCTTCTTTGGCGGAATCTATCAGGAATGGAATGCTGACAAACAGCATGGCGATTATAATACCGGCCATGGAATCGACAAATCCAATGCCTATAGCCTGGAAGGCTTTCCCCATAAAAAAACGCTGCCCGAAGACAAAGAGCAGGGCGATTCCCGCAGCGGTGTGAGGTACTACAATGGGCACATCAATCAAACCTTCTATCAGCCTTTTCCCTGGGAAATTATGTCTCGCCAGCAGATAGGCCAGGGGTACTCCAAGAAGGAATCCTACCAGTGTAGCTATCAAGGCGGCGTATAGCGTAAGCCCAATGGCACCGGTGACTTCTGGGTCCAAGATAGTCTGCCAGAGTATCTCGGCCTCAGAGACAGAAGAAAATATCATTTTGGCCAGCGGTATAACAATAAAGAGGAATATCAGGAGCCCCAGTAGGAAGAATGTGAGTGCCAGTCGGTTGCTGATTAACTTTCGGAGAAACACAATGCATACCCTCTAATTAAAAGGGTTAAAAATGGGATAGTCATATAAAAAGAAGCACTTCCGGAGGGAAGTGCTTTAAACACTTTCACATAACCCTCCTTTCCAAATACGGGAGGCATTGGGGTTTCCTCCAATACCCTATCGGCTACCCGCCATGCCTGGTGAAGGTTTAGGCAAAGCAGCTCGGAGAGTATTTAAATTTAAGCGAGAAATAGTATAACACAACAGAATAAGTGAGTCAATCGTATAGGCCGATGCCAATAACAAAAAAGGGGAATTTGAGTGTGAGCCGCAGAGGAATCGAACCTCTAACCTGCTGATTAAGAGATTGAGGATGCTCTTGGCAGCCCTTTTCAACAAGTGAGTTTTAGTACCACTCTATCGGTAACCAGCTTTGCTTTCATACCTTATAGTTATATCTACTACCTGTGTATGCTGTCAAGTATGTTGGCAAAATGCACCAGCTACCGCTGTCTAATTAGCGGTTCCGGTGCCCTATCATTTTCGCTAACACAGATTTTCTTTTAAAGTTTCATATGTCGGGGCTTCAGTGTAGTCCTTACTATTAGTGCTGTCAATACTCTGAAATACAAATGCATCACCCAAGCGTGCGGACGTAACAAAAAGCCAATTTGTGCACTAGCTAGTAGGTTTTGCCTCCTGTTAAAGCGTAGGCAAGTACTTATCAATTTCATCGGGATATCTACCATCTTGCTTCTATCCCTTAGTAGATAAAGGAGTGGTGCATCATTTTTATCCACTTCCCCTCATCAATACCAACTAAATTACCGCACTGACATTTAACTTCGTTTCCATCACGGACACTATAATCCTTGACTATCCGGCCTTTCCAGCAGTGTAGCACTCGCCCTTTCCCAATCTTCAAATATCTAAACACCTTACGCTTACATTTAGCACATTTTATAGTTATCATTTTTATAAGCCTTCATTAGCTTGACCCTTCCCACGTTATCACATTTTCTATATGGTTTAAAGACAAAGTAGCTTTGCCTTCACTACTGACTGGTGCTAATATAGCTTTGAAGTCGAAGAGAACTTGACAATGCAGATAGAGATACTTGGTACCGAATCTTTAGGGGTTCGCGGACTATGTTGCGTAGTCATGTCGAAAGGCCGCAAGGTGGTTATTGACCCCGGTGTTGCCTTGGGGTTTAGGCGGCACGGTCTATTACCACACCCGGTTCAGGTAGCAGCTTCCGAAAGAACCAGAAGACTTATCGCGAGGGCTCTAGAAGACGCCACCGACATAGTCATCAGCCACTATCATGGGGACCACATTCCATTGGTTAATGCCAATCCCTACCAGCTTTCCGTGAAACAAGTAGTCAAGTTATGCCAGCGCCCCCACTTCTGGGCTAAAGGGACGAAGGACATTTCATATAATCAGGCTCACCGGGCGAAGGCTCTAGCTGAAAGCCTTGGCCGGATTCTGCCAGTTGCAGAAGGAACGAGTGAGGGATTGCTGACTTTTTCTCTCCCTGTTCCCCATGGTGAGCGAGGGGGGCGTAGTGGCAATGTGATGATGACTCGGCTTGAAGAGGATGGGGAAGTCTTTGTCCATGCCTCAGACATCCAGATGCTTAATGATACGGCAATTAGGCAAATTCTTGCCTGGCAGCCAAACATAGTCCTTGCCTCTGGCCCACCCATCTACTTGCCAAGCTTAACTTTGGAGGAGCAGGAAGACGCCTTACACAGGACCTTGCGCTTGGCTAAAAGGGTTGATACCCTGATTCTTGACCATCACCTGATGCGCTCCAAGAAAGGAGAGCAGTGGTTGAACCATGTCTCTTCTCTTACTGGGCGTAAAGTAGTTTGTGCTGCTGACTTTATGGGACTTCGCCGCAATCTGCTCGAGGCTGAACGAGTCCTTTGGTACAAGAGGCTACCGGTGCCTGAGGGCTGGCACCAAGCCTACGCTCGCGGTGAGGTTGATGTAGTCTCTGAGTAGTCTGATAAGGTGACAAGGATTAGAGTGAAATGAGACTCGTCAGTGCTTGTTTATTAGGCATAAGGTGTGCTTGGAGTGGTGATGATAAATGTAAGAATGAGCGTGCCATTGAACTTTCAAGGGTAGAGCCTTTGATTCCTGTTTGTCCCGAGCAATCGGGAGGATTGCCGACTCCCAGAGCACCTCAAGAAATTCAGGGTGGTACAGGTGAGGATGTCCTTAACGGCAAATGTAAGGTTATGAATAAGGATGGAGAAGATGTTACTAGGGAATTTGTTAAAGGAGCGGAAGAGACATTAAAGATTGCCTGGCAACTTAATATCAAGGAATTTATAGCTAAGTCAGGCAGTCCATCATGTGGTTGTGGGCAAATATACGATGGCTCATTTTCTGGCAGATTGATAGATGGCGATGGGGTTACAACTGCATTATTAAGGAGAAATGGCATTAGAATCATACCAGAGGAGGATTTGTAGTTTACCTTAGCGTTGACTATACGATTGGCGCTCAAGGGAACTATTCCAGTGGATTTGGCGCGGCCGTAAGATTGCCGAATAATTTATCAAGCACCTATTTCAATTCTTTGCCAACTGCCCCTTTGGAAGCGACTTTTGAGCTACCTAAGGAGCAATTTCCCACCAAACATGCGCATGACAGTGACCAACTGGATGTTGCCACGCTTCATATACAGAGCTGTCTATGGCTGGCAAATTAACACTAACACTGGTTGGAATGCCATTAACAAGTCCTTCCCAAAAGAGTCCTTTTTCCGACTCCTTAAAATCGTTGTCGATAAAGTCTAGTCCAAGAGGACGCAGGAGCCAGAAAAATGTAGCACTGTACTTAATCTCACTTTTCCTGACGGCACCTTCAATATCACATCTTAATACTGTTGATTCCCTCTCTTCGTTGAATTCGACATAGGCATTGGCAACATACTCCCCTCGTTCGCCATGTTTTGATACATCATCAGTGAATTTCTCTATTAGGTCAGAGCTAAAACCGTCTCCATTTTGTAAAATGGTAGAGAATTCGTCCTCGCTCCAAAGTGACTCAGCTTGATAATGAAGGATTACCCCTTCTGCTTCCACCTTCACTATTTGCTCTATTTCCTCCATGGCTGCCGGTGTCGGCGTAGGCGCTGGAGTCACAGTAGGTGATTGAGCACAGCCCCAAAGAACAAACAGACCCGCAATTAACGCAGTCACATATTTCCACCTCATTTGCCCCTCCTTATTTGGCTGTAAGCATATTATAACGCTTAACGTGTCAGCTTGATAAACAATAAATGACCCACCAATTTGTTAAACGGGGTTGAGCACCTCAACAAAACATCGTAATGTTACTCGCAGCCTATTGTGGTTGATGAGACAACCGGTGGACGAAGGTGCCTTGATTTTTCACTCCTAGTTTGATAGAATTGTGCTCAGAAAGGAGGCAAGCGGCCTCCGCCTTTTCTCAGGTTTGACTGGCAGTCAAAAGGTAGGGGGTTCGAATCCCCCCAGCTCCACAGTGAGCCTAGAGAAGTTTCCCAAAACCCACACTATCTTTCTGCTAGGTTGCACAAAACGTCACTTTGTTCAATGAGGGCCTCAGCGGTTGAAGCTGATCGGGCTCATAGCCCGAAGGTCGCTGGTTCGAATCCAGCCCCCGCTACCAAAGAAGACTCAGAGTACCGCCAAGAGCGGTGCTTTTTTGTTTTAAGTGACCCCAACGTAGCGCCCACAGCCGAAGCCTTCGCCCAGCTTACACCAAGAGCAACTGCCGGGAGTCTCGCCAGCAACCATGAGCTGCGATTCGCATTTTCGGCAGGGTCCTAAAGGAAGCGGGGCTGACAAGAATAAGATTCCATGATTTGCGGCACACTCACGCGACCATTTTGCTCGTTGCCGGGGTTAATCCCAAGATAGTCAGCGAGCGCCTTGGGCATTCCAGTGTCGCCTTCACCATGGATGTCTACAGCCACGTTGTACCCGGACTCCAGGAAATTGCTGCCGAGCGTTTTGAACAGCTTATTTATTTGGAGTCCACGGGCGAAAAGAATGTTAGCAAACAATCGAAGCTGAGTCAGGCACAAAACGGTAGGGGAATGTTAGCAAACGGGAGACTGGATGTTGGGAAAATGTTGGGAAAAGCCTCCAAAGAAGATGACATAACTAGTGAATTCGATTTCTGGTGAGCCGCGGAGGACTCGAACCTCCAACCGGCTGATTAAGAGTCACCAAAACACGCTCAAACTGCTTAACAAGTTAAGTGTATCACAGCTAGCAGAGTTAAGTAATTTAAGCAAGGCATTCATCTCACAGGTTAAGCACGGAACACGTTCGCCATCTCCAAAACTGCTTGAGGTTCTAGCCGACCTTGAAAGGCCTAGAAAGCCAGACAAAGACTACCTGGCGCTCTTCCTGCAATCTCGACAAGCTAGAGGAGTAAGCCCTCGTACTCTCCAGTATTACCGGGAAAGGCTATCTAAATTCATTGCTAGTGTCGACTATACTCGCGCCACAAGGCAGGACATTGAGGAATATTTGAATTCAATCCCTCCAAACCAGTATGGTCTGGGTAACCGGCATGCATCTTACCGCGCTATTAAGGTCTTTTGCCGATGGCTGAATACTGAGTATGAGTTACCTAACCCAGTAGCTGGAGTAGCTGCTCCGATACTCGGAAAGCCGATACTGCCCAGTCTTACAAGAGAACAAGTTGAGCTACTGATTGCGCATGCTGAAACAGTGCGGGATAAAGCCATAATTGCACTATTTACTGAGAGTGGTTTGAGGTTATCCGAGCTAGCTAGTATTAGACCTCAGTACATCAACTGGGATTTGCGTATTATAAGGATACTCGGTAAGGGCAGAAAAGAAGCCTACGCTCCATATGGTGAATTAACTGAGGAATACCTGAAATCCTGGCTCCAGCAATACCAGCCCAATGGTAGCCTCTGGGGGCTAAGTGAATGGGGGATCGCTTCTATGCTTAGAAGACTGGAGGCAGCTACTGGAATACCATGCAATGCGCATACTTTCCGAAGAACTTTCGCCTGTCTGCTTCGCAAAGCAGGGGTAGATACAATGACCATCAAAGATTTGGGTAGATGGGAGAGTTTGGAGATGGTGCAAAGATATACTAGGTCTGTAAACTTTAAAGATAGCTTGAGGTTTTATAGAGCACCTCTATCATCTTGAGCTATGCTCAGCATCTTACAGGTCGAGTAAACATCATTTATATACAAATATATATGAATGTAACAAATCGCCAATGCACAAAAGCCTCTTTTGTGTCTTAGGTCACAACATACTATATTCACCAAGGTCAATAGCTCCAGCTAAATTTCCTTCTGTTTTATCTTCACACCGGTGGGCAGACCCCAGCCTCTCTTTTCCTGGCTCCCAACTTAGCGGTTAGATACGGGTTCATCCGCCTGGCGGAGTCCCATCATACCTCATACGGGTTTGACCAGGAGGGCAGGGGCACCATGTTGTGCACACGGGTTGGCTCAAATGAGCTCCCAAAACAAGCAGCGGCGTCTCCCTGCCCACCTGATGCAATGAATGACAACACCTCCGATATTTTAGACTGCCACCGGTATCAGTGCTGGTTTTACATCTTGGTAATAGGTCTGATTCTTAACCAGAGCAAAGGCCAAACGCAGCAGCCTGTTAAGTGCTGCCCCGACTACTTCCCTTCCACTGAGAGGATTAGCATGGGCCGGCCGTTCTCGCCTTTGCTTCGCCCAGGCACGGAAATCAGGATTGAATCGCAGCATCGGTATAACCGACGTCCAGGCGCAGTATCTCAGTAACGGACGTCCTTGCTTACTCATCGGTGTTTTTGCTCTCTTCTTGCCAGCTGATTCCGACTCAGTGGGGTTACTGCCAGCCATCTTTATCATTTGCTTGGCGCTCCGGTATAACTTGAAACAGCCGAGTTCAGCCAGTAAACCGGCCACAGCAATATAGTTGAGCCCCCTTATCGAGAGCAGGTATTTCCCTTCTTCTGTTTCATCTACCAGTCTGACCAGCGTCCCTTCCATAAAACGAATATGCTGTCTGATAAGCTCGAGCTTATCGACCAGGAATGCTATCTCATAAGACAACGAGCGGGCGCCGGCGTCAATCCCGATTGATGTTTTCGCTGAGTAATGGAGCGCTCTCAGTTTCTTCCGCATCAGGCGTCGTCCTTTGTGCCGGGCTTCGATTGTAGCCACAAATTCATCCTCCGTTATCCCGGCTATCACCCTCGGGATGGGGCATGTGGAAAGTACGCTTAAAGCCGTCAGCCCACCAGGGTCTTTGAAGACTTGAGTGAACTCGGGGAAAAGCGAGTCCAGAAGCCCTTTTACCAGGTTGGTTATTCTGGTCCTCTCCTTGACCAGCCGCTGATAGGCGTTGTGTGAGGTACGAAGCTCTGCATAAACACCTTGCGGGATGACGCTCTCAACAAATTCCCCGGTGCATAAGAGCTGCGCCGCCACCTCACTGTCTCGATAGTCATTCTTTCTTCGATTGAGATCCTTCCCCTCACGCCTCCGCTTCAAGGTATATTGGTTGATGAAACGGAACGGAATGCCCCGCTCATCAAGGTAATACGCTATATTTCGCCAGTAGTGACCCCCTGTTTCTATGGCGAATATGACACCCCGGCATCCGGATTTCACCATTTCCACTTTGGCTCGGTCTAACATCATTTCCAGGCCTTCCCGGGTATTGCCGAACTTGAATTTAGCCTGGGTGGTGAAATCTTGAGTGATAGCGACCGCGGCATGCCTCTTCTTGTGCGGGTCCACTCCTATGACCAAGTATCCCTCCGGTACTTGCCCCCGTTTCCTGGCTGCGGTATTCTGCATTGGTGATGACTCCTCCTACTTTAGATTTGGTGCTTAGCTACACACCGTTCTTTCTATTGTAGCCGGAACCATCTCCATAGTTATTCTATATACTAAACAAGCTACTGTTCACAAATGTTCTTGTATTATATAGTTAATCCAATTTTAGTTAGCAGGCCGTTCCATAATTTTCTAAATATCTTGGCTACAAAACGGGAAAAAATCTTAGCTCCGAAACGTACAAGAGTTTTGTTGCGTACATTATTGGCTATCTTATAAGCTTCAGACCTATATCTTCTAAAATCATCGGCTGATATACTTTTTGATAAATGACTATCAAAGGATTTATACCCCACTTTTCGCCAATCAATATTTTTCTTATCTTCTTCACTCATAGAGTCATACAATAGGGTGCCAGGCAACGGTATATAGTTATTTATATCAAAAATATCAGTTTTAACTTTTTTCATTAATTTCAACGTCTCTTCGATATCTTCTTTGCCCTCGTCTGGTAGACCTAGCAGGATTGAAGTTGCGGAAGGGATGCCGCTATTGTAGATCATTTTGCTCACTGTAATAATCTTTTCCACAGTTATCTTTTTATCAATAGCCTTCAACACTCGATCACTCCCTGATTCCAAACCCAAATACAGCCCAGAACAGTTAGCCCGTTTCATCAATTGAAGTAGCTCTTCATTGAGATTGTCATACCTGGCTGTACATCTCCATTCTATATTAAGCTTATAGTCAATCATAGCGTTACAGAATGTATGCAAATACTTTTTGTCAAACGTAAAAGTTCCGTCAACAAATTCAACATAGTCGATCTCATACGTATCTTTTAAGAGTCTCAATTCTTCAATAACATTATCCACGCTACGACGACGTACCTTTCCTCCCCAAAGCCTTCTGTCTGCGCAAAAAGTACAAGTATACGGACAACCACGGGCTGTAGATATACTATGGCCCCGATAAATGTTGTAATCGCAATTCAATACCAGATCTCTGGCAGGAAATGGTAGTTCATCAAGATGCTTGATCAAATCTATACCAGGATTACTCCGCACTTGTCCGTCCCTATCTCTGTAATGGATTCTGGGAACTGTTTCCCATTTCGAGCTATCCTTCTTGAGTTCTTTAACGAGGCGTAGAAGTGGAATTTCACCCTCACCTCTGATAACAAAATCTATATCGTGATTTTGCATTACCTCTTCAGGGCAAAACGTTGGATGAAATGATCCGGCTATAATCTTTATATCTCGATCAATCTCTTTAGTCAGACCAGCTATTCTTTCGACTACATGCTTTAATGGTGTTAAATACGATATTCCCACAGCCATTGGTCTAGTCTGACGCACAGTAGCCGCCAATTTTTCCCAGACAACGTGAGTCTTATCATTTATAATCATCTCGTAGTCTCGTTGTCCCGCTGCATATTTTTTGACATTCATACTCAGCCATTTATTAGTAGATGTCAAATCCATCAACAGATCTCCCGCTAACACAGCAGTTTGAATACCTTCATTACGAAGATACGCCGCAAGACTCGTTAGACCTATATTATACCCGCTATCTGTTGGCATACCCTTTAAGCTTCTATAAGGGGGATCAATAAGCAGTATATCCATAGCAGTCACCTCCTTGCACCCTGGGGCTTGCATTTTATTGGCTCATATGTGAATTGTCAACCCCATGGACAGAAGACGAATTTAGGTACCCCCCTGCCGTCTTTCTTCCCATACCCGCCCGCTCAAAAGGTTTCACCTTTTAAAGAATCGTAAGCCCCACCCCCTAAAAGAAATTGATAGAAGTATCACTTCTATAGGGTGGGAGGGTGGGAAAGTAATTCTTCTGAAAACAGGGGGAAGGGGGGTACCTTTATAAATCCTCCTCCCGTCCTGTTATAATAATAGCGAAATGATGACCGGCAGGCTGATAGTAGCCATAGTAACCACCCTTATAGAAGAAGCGGCGCTGGCGGCGATAGTCCTCTGGGGCCTGCCCCGGCTGGGGATAAACCTGAATGTGGGCGTCCTTGTCGCCCTGATGGCGGCCCTGGCCGCCTTTGCCGTCACCACCTATCTGATGGGCAGCCGCGCCCTCAAGCGAAAGCCGGTGGTCGGCCTGCCCGATATGGTCGGTGCCAGGGGCAGGGCGGTCAGCGCTCTGGCCCCTGAAGGTACCGTCAGGATAAAGGGGGAGCTCTGGGAAGCGAGGGCCGAAGGCAGGAAGATAAGCGCCGGCACCGATGTCACCGTGGTCGGGCAGGAGGGGCTTAAACTAATCGTGAGGCGGGAAAAACCGCCCGGGAAGACTTAAGGATTGGTTGACATAACTGGGGAAACTTTCGGGCTGCGGTATTCAGCCTGCCGCCGGTAGGCGAAAGATACGATAAGCAGGGCTACCCCCACCCCCGCCAGCACCATGCTGTACAGCTCCAGGGGGGATAGAATGTCGGCCATGAGCCGGGGCAGCCAGCTCTGCAGGTAGACCGGCACCTGAGGCAGGGCTGACTGCGCCCCGATGGCATTTTTGGCCAGCCAGACGCCGCCGTAGCTGACGATGCCGCAGCTGAGTAAGGTGATGCCCAGGGAACGGGTGCTGCCTCTCACCTCTCGTTTTATCAGGATGATGGCCAGAATCAACAAGAGGATAAAGCCGAGCAGGGCGTAGTAAACGGTGTCGAAGTGGCTGACAATCTGCCTCAATTGGTCAATCTGGGCCATGTTCTGTGGGCCGAGCCAGGCCTCATTAAGCTCAAAAGACGAAGGTATCTGGGCGTAGAACGGCTCTAGGTAACGCTCTATTGTAGCCGGGGGCAGGTCGGTAAGCCCCGGCGGCGGCGAGGTTAGCACCGCTTCACTGATGTTATTTTTCAGCTGTACCTTTACCGGCTCCAGCGGGATTACCACGCTTAAGTTCTGGCTCTTTCCCTCGAGGTAGTTATAGAAGGAGTAGGTAACCTCTCTGGTCTGCTCGTTGAGCCATGGTTTCAGGTCGGTAATAGTCTCGTCTACCGCCCCGGTAAAAAACGTCTCTATCGGCAGGAAGATGGGTATGGTCGCATGGGATAATATCTGGCCGCGGACAATATCTTTGGCTATCGAGGCGGTATCGAGCTTTTCCAGCTGGGAGACGGTGAAATCGGGGTTGAGGAAGGTCTGGTTGATGGTGAACATCGGCCCGAAAAAGGACAGGGACATAAAGAGAAGGACGCCCAAAACAGCCAGCCCAAAGGCTTTAAAAAAGTTCATCAGGACAGAATTGTAACCCCTGGAAGGCGGGGTTTCAACGGTCATAGTACTAATTAACTACCTAACGGGCAGAAGTGGTTTAGGCCCAGCAGCTTGGCCGCCCCCGATATGGTAATGCCGTAGAATACCACCGGCTTATTTATCCGAAACTGGTCTATGGTATCGTTGACTATGGTAGTACCGGTGACCAGGGCGATATCGCACCAGTTAAGGTTCTCCTTAGTTCGGGCGGGGTCGTCTATGTTTACCCCGAACTTCTCCCGGCCGATGTTTTCCCGGTCCATATCGGCTACCCTCAGCTCGAACTTTTTAGCCAGCGCCTCCACCATTCTGGGCTGAAAGCCGACCATGGCTATTTTAGGCTGGCCGTAGTTCGCCTCGATGTATTTTACCAGCTCAAGGCTGCATTCCCTAGGCTGCTTATCCTTGCAGTGTACCGTCTGGGCTGCTAGTCCCAGCTGCCTCATCACGGCATTGAGGCTGGAGATAAAGACGGCCCGGCGGAAGTTGTTTTTTAAGTCCATGGCGGCGATATCGGCCAGCCTGCCACTAAAGTTGCCGTAGCGGTCGGTGAAAGCTTGCCCCCGCGCCCCCCTGAACTCAGCCTGTATCAGCCGTTCCACCCCTTTTACCAGTGGGTAGTCCTTGTCATCGGGGTTGCCGATGGCCTGCTCTGGGGAGAGGGCAGCCGCCCGTACGATGACCTCCTCACCCTCAAGCCCGTGCTCCTTTATCAGCCTGATAAATCCTTCTCTTATGGCCTGGTACAGTTTATTCTCCATACTATAATGTTACTAGATTGAGGGTGGCTGTGTCTATTTCTTGCTTTCGAGCATCGGGGTTGCTATGATAACCAGCGTGGCCAAGCGCAGAATAGACAGCCTGCTGGTGGAGAAGGGCCTGGCGGAGAGCCGGGCCAAGGCCCAGGCTTTGGTAATGGCCGGCGAGGTGTCGGTCGAGGGCAAGAGCGTTATCAAGCCGGGGACGCTGGTGGCCGAGGAGGCGGCGATTAGCGTCCTCCAGCCGCCACCTTTTGTTAGCCGCGGCGGTGTTAAGCTCGACTACGCCCTTGACCAGTTCCAACTTGATGTCTCGTTTAAAATAGCTGCCGATATCGGCGCCTCAACCGGCGGCTTTACCGATTGCCTGCTCAAGAGGGGGGCGGGCCGGGTCTATGCCATAGATGTCGGCTACGGCCAGCTTGACTACCGCCTTCGGCAGGACGAGCGGGTGGTGGTCATGGAGCGGGTGAACGCCCGCTATCCTATCTCGCTGCCGGAGAAGGTTGACCTGGCTACCATGGACCTTTCCTTTATCTCGGTGGAGAAGGTGATACCATCGGTGGCCCAACTGCTTAAAAGTGATGGCTATATGCTGGTTCTGCTCAAACCGCAGTTCGAAGCTCAACGCAGCGAGGTGGGCAGGGGGGGAATAATCAAAAAGCCGCTGGTGCACGCCCGGGTGCTGGGGCGGTTTATTAGCTGGACGGTAAACCACGGCTTAAGGCTGGGGGGGCTGGTGGCCTCGCCGATACTGGGTGCCGAGGGCAATACCGAGTTTTTCCTCCTCTTGAGGCTGGTATAGTGAAGATTGAGCCGGTTTCCCTGGAGGCGGATGGCATAAACATCGCCGGCCAGCTCTATCTGCCCGAGGGCAGGGGGCCCCACCCGACGGTCTGCGCCTGTCACGGCATCCCCGCCGGAATCCCCGACCCAATTGACAGGGGCTATGCCCTGCTGGCGGAGCAGATTGCGCCTCACGGCTTGGCCGTTTTTATCTTTAACTTCAGGGGGGCCGGGGCCAGCGGCGGCAACCTGGATATGCCGGGCTGGGTCAGGGACCTCGGGGCGGTGATTGATTACCTCCAGGCTCTGCCCCAGCTGGACAGCTCTTATCTTTCGCTGCTGGGTTTCAGCGCCGGGGCGGCGGTATCGGTATATCTGGCGGCACAGGACGAGCGTGTATCCTTGGTGGCCGCCTGTGCCTGCCCGGCCGAGTTCGACTTCTTTACCCAGAGTGATGACCCCCGCCCTCTCATCGACCACTACCGTGAAATCGGCGCCATCAGGGACGATGATTTTCCCCCTTCCGCCAGTGAGTGGCTCAATGGCTTCGAGATAGTTAAACCAATCGACTATATAGCCCGTATTTCACCCCGCCCCCTGCTGCTGGTGCACGGCAGTCAGGATGAGGTCGTTGATGTCAGCCAGGCCCGCCGACTTTACGAGCGGGCCGGCCAGCCCAAGCGGCTGGCCATTATCGAGGGGGCGGGGCACCGCCTGAGGCACAGTGGGGAGGCGATGGCGGTAGTCATAGAATGGCTTAAGTCTCATACCCCACACTCTGTTTAGCGGTTCTGTTTCTTCCCATACCCTCCCGCCCAAAAGGTTTCACCTTTTAAAGAATCTATAACCCCTCCCCCCAAAGAAGAAATAGAAGTATCACTTCTATAGGGTGGGTCAGGGTGGGAAGAAACACAATCGTAAAACAGGGGGAGTCTTCGCCATTTAAAATTTTCTGCCCCTGCCCTATAGGTCATTACTCGTAAAATAAATTGACCTGTGGCTAGCTATTAGGTTATAATTAAAGTACGAGGCAGGCAGAGTTGCACGAAAGCTGCGGCGTTTTTGGTGTTTATGCTCCCGGCGAAGATGTAGCTCGGCTTACCTTTTTTGCTTTATTCGCCCTCCAGCACCGCGGCCAGGAGAGCGCTGGTATCGCCACCAGCGACGGCAAGCGGCTCCAGGTTGATGCCAGGATGGGACTGGTCTCCCAGGCGTTTGACGAAGCTTCCCTGAGTAAGCTTACCGGTGATTTTGCTATCGGCCACAACCGCTATTCCACTAGGGGCTCCAGCCGGAAGGCCAACGCCCAGCCACTTCTGGTGGGCAAAGACTCCAGTTCTATTGCCATCGCCCACAACGGCAATATCGTCAACGCCGAGCACCTGCACCAGGAGCTCTCCGACCAGGGCTATGTCTTCAATACCTCCACCGATACCGAGGTTATCGCCAACCTTATCCTCTCCTCGCCGGAGAAGCGCTGGGAGGACAGGATACGCTACGCCATGCACCGCCTCCAGGGGGCCTACTCCCTGACCCTGCTGACCGAGGATACCCTTTACGGCGTCCGTGACCCCTTAGGTGTCCGCCCGCTCTGCCTGGGCAAGCTTAACGGCGGCTGGGTTATCGCCTCGGAGAGCTGCGCCCTCGACCATATCGGTGCCAGTTTCATCAGGGAGATTGAGCCCGGCGAGATAGTCTCTATCTCCAAAAACGGGGTTAAGAGTGAGCAGGAGGAGATAGAGAGAAAGGCTATCTGTATCTTTGAGTATATCTACTTCGCCCGCCCCGATTCGGTGATTAACGGCCGCCTGCTCTACCCGGCGCGGCAGGCGATGGGCGAGGTCCTGGCCCAGGAGCACCCGGTGGAGGCCGACCTGGTTATGGGTGTGCCCGATTCGGCTACCGCCGCCGCTATCGGCTATTCCCGCTATTCGGGGATACCGCTCTGTGAGGGCCTGCTCAAGAACCGCTATGTCGGCCGCACCTTCATCGAGCCCGACCAGCGCATCAGGGAC
>Ga0315544_1000829_pt1 | contig 26379 bp, 25 predicted proteins | sample SalMarSW160130MG_2_FD_202543 | JGI IMG/M metagenome (GOLD analysis project Ga0315544, IMG submission 202543) | Salt marsh sediment microbial communities from the Plum Island Ecosystem LTER, Massachusetts, United States - Salt Marsh Sediment SW1601-130 ... | reverse complement strand
TGGGGAAACCAGGCAAGCTGCTTGAGAATATTGTCTTTGAAAACATGAGAATAACTTACAAGGGAGGAAGTCTATCTTATCTTGGATTTAAGGAAGACCCTGCTAAAATTGAACTTCCTGAAATAGACGATTACCGAGCGGAAAGATACGGTCTTAGACCCGCTTACGGTCTTTATTTCCGTTATATAAAGGGATTGAAAATACGTAATGTATCCGTCGATTTTGAAAAGGAAGACTCTCGACCGGCAATGATCTTATACGATATTGAAGGCGCAGTGGTAAACCGCTTTTATGCGGAGAGAGCAGCTATTAGAGATTATGATATAATAATAGATAAGGTTAGTGATTTTATGATAACCGGAAGTCCGGGTGTGGTTCATATTGAAAAGAAAGATTTTGCTCCTTTAGTTGATTTTAATGTTGATGCTGCTCCTAATCCTTTGGGGGAAGAAGTAGCCGCAAAGCTTGGAATTGATACCCCTCCGATTTTGCTTTCGGATCTTCCTGCTGAGGTAATTGAAAAAATAAAAAAAGAACTTGGAATACCTCCGGCGATGCTTGGTGTTTTAGTGGACAATGTAATTCGAAAGGAAAAGAAAGGCGGTAAAGTTATATATAATATTGAAGCTGAAAATGGGAAAGGGGATAAATACAAACTTGAAATTCGGGAAGATGGGAGTTTGTTGAGTAAGAAAAAAGTTGAATAAAGAAGTTAGAAGTTGGGAGTTAGAAGTTAGAATAAAAAAATCAAATATTGCGATAATCTTGTGTAATCTCGTGGTTAATTAAAGTTTAGGGTTCAAGGATTCCAGGTTTCGAGTAAAAAACATCAAAAAAAGTCTGTGATAATCTGTGAAATCTTGTGGTTCCTGTTTGTGTGATGGTGGGTGTGGCTTGACAACATATTAATCGTATATAACTTGTAAATGGTAAAATCATGAAATACTTAGTTTTTTTAGCGGATGGAATGGCGGATGAGCCAGTTTCCGAATTAAAAGGAAAGACGCCTCTTGAGGTTGCGAATACGCCGGGTTTGGATTCTCTTGCGAAGAGCGGAGCACAGGGAACGCTTCTTACCATACCAAAGCCTTTTCCATCTTCAAGTGATGCTGCGAACCTATCGGTTCTGGGATATGATCTTGCGAAGAACTATTGCGGAAGAGGTCCGATTGAAGCTGCAAGCAAAAATATAGAATTGAAAGAAGATGAAATAGCCTTCCGGTGCAATCTTATAACATTAAGGGAAGATATATTGGAAGATTACGCCGCAGGACAAATTGACCAGAAAAGCGCGGATGATTTGATAAGTTTATTGAATAAAGAACTGGGCAATGAAAAGGTAAGTTTTTATCCGGGTGTTAGTTACAGAAATCTTTTGATTCTTAAGGGAGAGGAATTTTCGGATAAAATAGGATATCATAAGCCGGATTCAAATCAGGGTAAAAAATGGAAAGATGTTTTACCGTATGCGTTTACTTTGGAAGGTAAAATAACTGCTGAAGTTATTAATAAATTAATTGATGATAGTATTAAAATTTTAGCAAACGCTTCTCCAAATATAGACCTTATGAAAAATAATAAAAAACCAGCCAACTGTATCTGGCTGTGGAGTCCGGGTAGGAAACCTCACTTAGAGTCATTCGAGCAAAAATATCATAAAAAAGGTGCGGTGATTTCAGCTGTGGGTGTAATACTGGGTATTGGTAAATTAACTAAAATGGAAGCTATTAAACCGGATGGCGCAACGGGTTTTATTGATACCAATTATGAGAATAAAATTGAGGCTGCTCTGGATGCTTTAAAGCGTAATGATTTTGTTTATCTGCATCTTGAAGCGATAGATGAGTGTTCGCATATGGGAAATCTTGATTTAAAAATAAAAGCAATTGAAGCATTTGACAGAAGGCTCGTTAGCCCTGTCTTAGAAAAAATCGATGATGAGGTTGTTATTGGAGTGCTTCCGGATCATCCCGTACCTATAAAATTACGGAAACATACGAGAACCCCTGTTCCTTTCCTGATTTCGGGTGAAAATGTGCCGAAAGATGGTAATACTGAATACTCGGAAAAGACTGCGGTTAAGGGAAGTTTTGGTCTTCTGGATAAATATACTTTTTTGGATACGTTGTTTAAATACTAATTCACCGCAGAGACACAAAGAACGCAGAGAAAAAAACTGATTTAACCACGAAACACACTAAATACACGAAACCCTACCACCCTTTTTAATTTGTGTTTAAAAAACACACGAAAAAACTAATTCTCACACAAAGCCACGGAGGCATAGAGTTTTTATTTTTGTTTTAACTAAGACCTAAAACCTGGTATCTAGTACCTAAGATTTGCCACAGAGGACGCAGAGCCACACCCCACCCAATAATTGGACGCAGATTATAAAAGGATCAACAGGATTTTTTGTTGTTTTTAACCTCCAACTTCCCAACCTCCTAACTTCCTAACTAAAATATTGCCACGGAATTAACATGGATTTACACTGAATTACCCAACCACCCCCATTTTTTATTTGTTTTTTAAAAAACTAAAACCTAAAACCCAAAGTAACCACCCCTTAACGCTTTTCAAAGAAGATTTGACCCCTCTATCAAGGCGTTTTTCAATCAAATGAATTTCCAAATATCTGTTATTAACAGATTATCAAATGTTTTTATGTGATCTTTAAGAATCTTTTCTGTGAGCATATTTGGCCGTATATCACAATAATAAACACCGTCAAGTGGATTAAGCTTAACAGTATAACCTTTAAAATGACCTGGCAAAAATGTAGCATTAATGCCATATTTATTTTCTTTTGCAGTATTCTTTCTTTGAACATCATTCAGAAAAATAGCGATATGAGGAGTTTGCTTTTCGGTTAACTTGTTGTATAAAAACTTATCTATAAATATTTTATCAATTCTATCTTTACTTGATGTTTTAATAGAACCAATAAGTTTTATTTCATCTTTCTCTTTGATAAGTAAATCGTGTTGATAGCTCATATTGAACAATTTTTCGCCATTTAGCATCACTGGAATTTGTACAACACCGGTATCACATTGTAAACCTATTTCACGGATAATTAATCGTATAAAATGCTCAAATAAATCCCCGTTCAATTTTCTTGCGGTGTTAGATTTTCCTGCTGGTAAAGCATCTAATGCGGCGCCGATTGTTTGCTGTATTGTGTATGTCGTATTATTTAACAATTCTCGTATAGTAGAATCATTTTTGTTAATTGTTTTGATGTTTTTTAAAATTTTCAAATACTCTTTAGAATTTCCCTTGAAACTTTTAAAATCATACATTAAGTTTGAATTAATTGGTCGTGTAATTTGAAAATTGCCAGAACGATCGTATTGATAAAACCTATAATGATTTTCATTTTGAGATATAATAATAGCCTGCAAATTGTTTACAATATAAGATAGATATTCATTACAAAAGTTGATAAAACCTTGAATGTTGGAAAAGTTAGATTTATCCGTTGCTTTGTTGACTATACTTTTAAGACTCATCTTATTGAATTTCTCCTTTTTTGATTTTCAAAATCATACTTTTTCCATTGTTCAATAGGCCAATCTTCAACTAAATCTATCCTGTTTGCTGCCCAACTTAAATACTCTTCTGATAAATCACAAGCTAACCATTTTCTGTTTAGCTGTTCTGCACAAACTGGAGTTGTTCCAGAGCCACAAAATGGATCCAATATTGTATCTCTAATATTCGAAGAAGCTAGAATTATTTTTCGAAGCAACTCTTCGGGTTTTTGAGTAGGATGGGGTGTCTTTTCGTGCATACCATTACATGTAGTAGGTATTTCTAAAACATCTTTTGGCTTTGCGCCAAGCGGATTTGGTTCCCAAATATGTTTGCCATTTTTACCCTTTCCATATTGACTAGTTTTTGCTTGTGGGTGGCTTGGATATTTTAATGTGTGTTCACCATATGGAATTCTAATATTATCAATATTGAACGTAAAATCTTTTGATTTTCTAAAATGCAATATGCTCTCATGACTCCGTCCCCAGTCGCTCCCTAAATTTGCTTTATTTTTATAATGCCAAACTATCCAGCGACAAGATTTAAAATATTTTGATGTAGGATGCTTAAGGTCAGCAAGGATTTCTGAAAAACCGCAAATAAAAAAAGTGCCAGTACTCTTTAATACTCTTTCTGCTTCTTTAATCCATTGCATTGACCATTCAATGTATTGAGCTTGACTCTCAAATGTATCCCATTCTGCTTTCTTAATATTATATGGGGGGTCGGCAAATATTAAATCAATGCTCTGGGATGATAGAGATTTTAACCATTTTATACTATCGCCAATCCAGAGTTCACCGTTGGTATGTTTATAAAACATCTGATAATCAAGACCTTCTTGAAGATTCAATAATTTACCTTCTCTTTCATTATTGAATAATGAAACTTCAATGGATTTAACCGTATTTCTTTTATAGCTCATTAATAATAATCACTCCAATAATAAATATTTTATTAGCCTGCCACGGACGGCGGTTTTGTCTTTTTCTTCGCGGGATTAAAAATACGTTTTTTCTGCATCTTTTATACTGTCTTATTATTCGGCACCTTGCCTTTCGCACAACGGTTGTATTATATCCACTATACATATATCTACCTATGACTTTCTAAGATGAAAACTAACCCTTATCGCTTCCAATTTCCATTACAAAGAGCTTATCCAGAACCACAATAACTTTGTTTTCGGTTTTGCCGTCTGTAAATTTAAAAGTTTTACTATTTGAGCCTTCATCTAAAATCTTTTCCAATTTTTCTGCATCTTCTGATAGCATATCATGATAGGATTGTCCACCATTACCTGTTAAGTATACTGAAACTTTATCTTTTTTCATTATCCCTCCTCTTCTCTAAATCGATATAGAAGAATCCATCTTTTTAATTGTAGATATTTCCGAGGATTTGTCAAGGAATTCTTTGCCACGAAGGGCACTAAGACACAAAGAATATAGGACGCAGATACACACAGATTTACACTGGATTACCCAACCACCCCCCTTTTCATTTTATTTGTTTTTTTAAGAAAACTAATACCTAAAACCCGAGACTAAAAACCTAATTTCCAATGTCTTGACAAGACTGTAAAAATCTTTATATTTATCATGAGGTAAGAAAGAAACCTTCAATTTAGGTAATACTAGGTAAATATATACAAAAGTTGTGTCTAATTTGAAAATATATGGGTAAAATGGATTTTAATAGTGATGATGTAATGTTCCTGTTTGGAGCAGGTGTTTCCGTTCCTATAGGAATTCCTGCAATGCAAGGAATGTATCGTGCCTATATGGATAAGAGAAAATCGGGCATATCTACAGAAGATAAAAAAACATGCAAATTTTTTATTCGAGAAATGGGTGTCGATCAAGATTTAGAGGAGTTTTTGCTGGCGGCCAATTCCATAATTGGATTTAAGGACTCAAACCTTAATCGATTTGTAGAAAAAAATATCTCAAGAGTAAAGACCTCTCGTAAAGTTAGAGAATATAATAAAAAGCTAGATAGCAACGTAAAAGATGTAGTAAATGCCAGAAAAGGTATCCTGGATTTTTTATCTCGGGTTTGTTTTCAATTTGATAGAGAGATGGCGGTAAAAATCAATGCCGGATTTGTTGATGCATTATCTAAAGTCGGTTACCCAGTTTATTCGACAAACTACGATTATGCTTTGGAGTATGTTGCTATAGAAAAAAACATTAAAATCAATGACAACTTTACTGAAAAAGGACAAAGGTTTCTTTGGAATAACCAGATCGATTTTAGCGGACAGAAAGGGTTTAAATTAATTAAATTACATGGTTCGGTAACATGGTATATAGATGGGGATGGTACAATTGAGAGAATACATTCTAACACTAACATCAATCCTGTTGGAAAAAAAGTTGAAAAAATTATAATTGTTCCCACAAGATTTAAGGATATATATGCTCAACATTTCTTTGCATTATATTCGCATTTCTTAAGTTCACTAGCCCGCGCCAGAGTAATAATTATAGTTGGTCATAGTCTGCGAGATGATTATTTGCGAGCCGGTATTATAGAAAGAAAAAGAAAAGGTGATTTTCAAGTAATTATAATAGACCCTGCTTATCCAAAAGAAATAAAAAATGAACTACCTCCTTCTCCACCTCGTAAGATTGGAGACTTTATTCACTTACCTTATAAGTGGGAAGAATTTTCTAATGAGATATCAAGTATAATATTGAATTTTCCCTCTAATCAAATTGTAGAAAAATGTATAAATGTTCTGAAAAAGGATAAATATAAAAAGAATAAGCTGAAAATAAAGGGAAATGTTGGCGTACTAAAGGTGTCCGGAGATAAGGAGTTAACTATTGATTTAGATGTCTATTTAGCCGTAAATGATAAACCCTCAAGACTTAGAGCATGGCTAGAAGCCTCTTTTACTGACACTGAAGGAAAAATTAAAAACGAAATTACGACAGAATTTATCGAGATTGGAGAGACCTTCTTAGGTGAGGGTTTAAGTGGATTAGTAAAGACAACTAAAACATTAAAAATAAAAATTCCCAAAATAGAGGATTGGCTAAGGGAAGGATACAAAGTCTCTTTGATAGTTGGATTAGTAAGAAGCCACGTTAAAGAATCTCTCAATCCAAAAAGACAAAACCTGATTGTCAAGGACTCAAAAGTCTTGAGTTATAAAGAATAGCCACAATAAAAAATAAACGCTTTTAAAACAGATGTTTATTCAACCCTTTTAGCAAAATTTGTTTGCATAAAAACTACAATACGGATAAATTGTTAGTTCAGAAAAGCATAAGAGAATTATTAAAGACTATTGTGTTAATTGTTGTTTCGGGTCAAAACAATAATAAAATCCTTAGAATCTGCGTTCATCTGCGTCCAATTATAGGGTGGAGTTGGGAGTTTTAAAACAAAAAATATTCTTTTTTTTATCCGTGTATATCCGTGTTAATCCGTGGCTAATTCTTTTGGGTGTGGGGGATGGAGAAAACAAACAAAAATCTTGTGATAATCTTGTGTAATCTCGTGGTTAGGTTTTTCTTAAAGTTCGATTCCTTCAACCGAAAACGGATGCGGTGCCCAAGTCTTTTTGTGTAATATATAAACCTCTTTATATCCGATGGAATTAAGGAGTAAAGCGGCTTCTTTGAACTTAGCAGTGATTTGTTCCGGTTTATGGGCATCCGAACTTATAGTTATAGGAATACGCATATTATAAGCTTCTTCAATTATCCAATTGCTTGGATATAAAGAATCTATCTTTCCTCTCGCGATCCCTCCGGTATTTACCTCTAAAATTGAATGTGATTTTGCAACTACTTTTAAAGTATCGAGAACGGCTTGTCTGTACCAGTTCTCTTCCTCGGAAAAATATTTTTCGTTTTTGTTATGCATTTTTATCAAATCAAGATGCGCGACTATATCAGGATTTTCCAGTTTTAACATTTCTCTGATTAGTTTATAATAATCCTCTACTACCTTTTTTATATCCCCGCCGTAGATTTCATCTAATCCTTTTTCAAAATCCTCCTGGCTTTCATCGATAGCCCAGCCTTTATTATCCTCAAAAAAGTTAACGAAATGGACTGACCCTATATGGAAATCAAGTGCGGATAAGTCGATTCCTTCTTTGTAAAAAGATTTTATGGATGGAAGGAAATCCATTTCTAATCCGAGAAGTATTCTAATTTTATCTTTATATTTTTCTGAAAGGTTCCGAACGGTCTTACAGTATTTTTCGTAGTCTTCTTTTTTTAGAACCCAATCCACTGAAAAAGGCAGGGGATTGTGCGAGCTGAAACCGAGAATAGCGACATTCTGTTTTAAGGCTTCCTTAACGTATTCTTCGAGTACGACATTTCCGTCATCAAAAGCCGAATGAGTATGAAAATTAACCCAGGGCATCTTTTTCCCTCTGTGTACTCAGTGTTTTTTTCTTTTTTAACATAATCATTTCTCTGTGTCCTCTGTGGTCAACCTTTTTTTCTTTTTAGATACATTTCTCATTTTCATATTCAATTTTTACATTTTAGCGGCTTTGCCGCGCTATGCCTTAAAGTGAAATAAAATAACATCTCCATCTTTAACCTCATAATCTCTCCCTTCGATTCGTATTTTTCCGTGTTCTTTTATATTTGTTTTGGAACTGTATTCGAATAAATCGTTAGCGTGGAAAACTTCCGCTTTAATAAAACCTTCTTCGAAATCGGTATGAATAATTCCCGCTGCATCCGGTGCTTTTGATCCTTCTTTGAACATCCAGGCACGTACTTCCTGGCCGTTTTCTGTAAAGAAAGTCTTTAAACCCAAGAGATCGTACGCGGTTTTTATAAGGCGATTGAGAGCTAAATCTTCCAGACCCAGCATTTCCATAAATTCATTTTTTTCTTCTTCGGATTTTATTGCCGCTATTTCTTGCTCATCTTTACCGCAAATTTCAATTACGGAAGCGTTTTCTTTTTTAGCGTAATTTTTTACAGATTCCGTGAATTTGTTTTCATTATTTATACTTTTTTCATCGATATTACAGACATACAGTACTTCTTTAGTGGTAAGAAGATTTAAATCTTTTATTGATTTTTTCTCTTCATCTTTTAACGCTATATTCTTTACGGGTATTCCCTTCTTTAGTTCCTGCTGCAATTTCTCAAGTAAGGATACTGTACCTTGAGCATTCTTTTTCAGCTTCTGGTCCTGACTCTTGAGCAGTTTTATGTTTTTTTGCAGACTTTTTTCCACGGTTTGAAGGTCAGCTAATATAAGTTCCATGTTTATTACTTCGATATCGCGAGTTGGGTCTATATTTTCATATGGATGAGAAACATCCGGATCTTCGAAACACCTGACTATATGAATTATAACATTGACCTCTCTAATATGGCTTAAAAATTGATTTCCAAGACCTTCTCCCTTGGATGCTCCTTCAACAAGACCTGCTATATCTACAAACTCTACGGTTGCAGGTATTTTTTTATTTATATTTAATATATCGGCTATTTTACTTAATCGTTCGTCTGGTACTTCTACCATACCTAAGTTAGGTTCGATAGTACAGAATGGATAATTTTCAGCCTTTACAGAAAGGCAGGTTAAGGCAGAGAATATAGTGGACTTTCCAACATTAGGAAGTCCGATAATTCCGCAATTTAAACTCATATATTCCTCAGGGTAATATTATCATTTTTTTGCCAATTGTCAAACTGTAAATTAGCCACAGAGCCCACAGAGATTTTTACAGTTTTCCCCCAACACCCCGTTTTTTAACAACAAATAGCACAAATTTCACAAATGAGTTAAAAGTAGTTATTGTTTTAAAAAATAGTTTTTTTGCCTTTATTCGTGCTATTAGTGTGATTCGTTGTTGCTCTTTTTTTGTTTCGGTCTTTGATTTTTAAATTTTTCTTGCTAATTCTTCCAACTCCGAATAATGTTCAAACAGCGAACATGCAAGGGTTTTTCTCTGCAGGAGATGCTTCCTTTCTCGAATTGCCTTTAGAAAAGGAGATTCGAAGGCTGTTTTCAGACCGCCGCCGCGAATATTCTCGAGGGAAATATTTATAAATGGACAGGGTTCGATTCCCCCTTCGGAATTGATGTGTAAGGATGAAATTCCTGCTGCTGTACAACGGTTTTCTTCGCCGTATTCATCCTGAGGAAATTGAACCAACACAATCGGTTTTCTTTTTCTAAAATCCAGGACTTTTTTCCGAAACGATGCCCTTTCCTTTTCACCTAAGACCCAATCTAATTTTGGATGTAATCCGCAGGGTACGTATTCCGTAAAATAACCGATAGAACATCCAAGTTCTACCATGCTATCTATAAAAGCATCGGTTCCGAGAAACCTTGAGTTCTCGGAAGTATTTGTTACTGCAAAACCAAAACATGCACCGGTTTTCCGCAATAATTGCATCGTTCTAAGAGCAATTTTATGCGCCCCTTTTTTTCTTCTATTATCAGTGTGTTGCTCGAAGCCTTCAATGCTGACGAGTTGTATTATGTTTCCGCTTTTTGCTATGCGTTTTGCAAGTTTAGGAGTCATTTTTGAACCGTTCGTTATAGGGACAAAAAGAAGTTTTTTGTGCTTTTCCATAAGTTCGATTGTATCATCTCGCAAGTACGGCTCTCCGCCTGTGACAACAATAGAAAGAACTCCCAGGTCTATTGCTTCCGCGTAAAGAGAATCAAGCTCTTCCGTGCGGAGTTCCTTATCCGATTTTCTGTCTCTTGAATAACAGCCTCTGCAATTATAATTGCATCGCATTGTCGGGCTGATTGCTATAACAGCGGGAATATTTCCCTGAATATGCTTTTGTTTTTTTGTTCTTCTCCTTTTCGCAAGTAAAAGTCTACTTCCGACTTTTAAGAAAAAAAGCATTCTGGAAGGACTATATCGTCCCCACATCCACATTGCGGAACGTACAAATTCTCCAATTCCCTTTTGTTTTGATTTTTTATCTTTTTTCAAATTTTCCTCTTAAAAATTTATTCAAGGATAATCCAAACGTGTATTATAGCAACCCCATTTGCCATACTTAACATAGTGGAAATATCGTAATATAATTTTAATATATACATGGGAAATGTTGCTTTAAATAAAAAAATTATAAGTGTCAAGTAGTATAATGTTAAGTATTTTTTTTTACACTTGACATGATTATAAATTTAGTTTATAATATTAGTATAAGCTATATTAAAATATGTTTAACCTTAAAAATATTTGCAGCCTATTGAAAACACATTGTTTTTATAAACAATAAGGAGGTTGTTGAAAATGATCAAGCGCATAATTTTTCTTTTAGTTCTTTTTGTTACAATATATTCGCTTAAAGTTCAGGCTCAACCGGTGCCAACAGGGCGAAGACTTAGAGATATTGTAGCTGATAGATATGCCGACAGTATAATCATCGGTGGTACGACAGGGGCATGGTCTTTTGGTACAAGTACGGGGAATATTATGGACCGTGAATTTAACTATGTTACTCCTGAAAACGATTTCAAGCAGTGGGCTATTTATCCTGATAATTCATCTGGTTGGAACTGGACGCAGACCGATGCCTGGGCTGCTCATATCAATTCCAATGATCAAATACTAAGAATGCACTGTCCGATTGGCCCCCAGTGTTCCCAGTGGGCTCAGGATGACAGCAGGACGCCCGAGGAACTTGATACCAATATGTGTGTATTTTTGGATTCGCTATGCAAGCGGTATAACGGAACCTACGGTTTTGAATATATGGATGTTGTTAATGAAACCGTGGTTAGTGGAAACTGGCATACAAATGGACCGGGAACAGGCTGGGAGTGCCCATGGTTTATAATTGGTCAGGATACTGATCCTAACAATACTCCAATTTATATCAAAAGAGCATTTGAAATCTGTGATTTACTCGCGCCTGATATAAAGTTGATTTACAATCACCATGAACACCCTGAGAATACTGCCTCCTGGGATCTGATTAAGCAGACTGTGCTTTACCTTAAGGATTTTGGCCTTCGGGTAGATGGAATTGGATGGCAGGCTCATGTTGATGTGGGGTGGGAATCGGCAAGCAAATTAAATGATTTGAGAAACTTGATAGACTGGGCACATAGCAATGACCTCGAATTTCATGTTACGGAAGCAGGCGTATGGATAAAGAGCGGAGTCCCAGAAGAAAGTTTTGATGAACAGGGAGTTACGTATCGTTCTATCTTAGACGTTTTGCTTGAGAAACGTTTCACTGGAAAAGTCGGATGGAATACCTGGCACATAGACGATGGACACGGATGGCATAATAATGAGTATCCCTCACTTTTTGATACTGATTATGAAGCAAAACCGGCATATTATGCAGTACAGGCAGCTTTAGAAGGAGAGGCAGGAATTGAGTATCCCGGGGGAGAAATCCCGATTGCTTTCAAATTATATAACAATCCAAATCCGTTTAATTCTACAACTGCAATATGGTTTGAGATACCAACAAACGGTTATGTTGATTTAAAGATATATAATTTATCAGGACAGGAAATTGCAGATTTGGGTTCAGGATATAAGGAGTCCGGGAGGCATATGGTTGAATGGAATCCGGACGGCTTACCCTCCGGGATTTACTTCTGTCATATGGAGGCAGAAAGGTTTGTTTTGAAGCATGAAATGATACTTGTTAAATAGTGTTGTAAGGCTCTGAGCTTTTGCAGTTGGCCTTTCGTTTTTAGCAAAAAACAACAAAGAAAAATCCGTGTAAATCAGTGGCAATATTTTAGTTAGGAAGTTAGGGGTTGAAAACAACAAAAAAAATCCTGTTGATCCTTTTTTAATCTGCGTCCAATAACTGGGTGTGGTGAGGCTCCGTGTCTTTGTGTGAGATTAATTTGGTGGTGGGGATGGGTTTTAAACGACAGAAAATCTTGTGTAAATCTGTGAAATCTTGTGGTTCTCGTTTGGGGGATGGGGGCTCTGCGTTCTTTGCGTCTCTGCGGTGAGATAAAAATATTGTGTTAATCTGTGGTTTCTTTTTGTATCCAGGAAAGATAACTGCTTAAGCCCTCTACAATTTCATAGGAAACGATTGCCGGAATTTCGTACGGATGCAGCTCCTTTATCTTTTTCTCGACTTTCCGGTATAAGGATTTTCTTGTTTTCATAATAAGAGCATATTCTTTATCTTCGTTGAGTTTGTTTTTCCATCTATATATAGATTCAATTGGGAAAAAATTGGCGCATGCAACTAAATTCTCACCAACCAGAGTTCTTGCTATTTTTTTGGTTATAGCTTTATCAGGAAGAATGGTATAGATCATTATAAATTTCAATATTATCTCCTTGAAATTAAAGTACGCAAAAATGCAAATAATAAAATAATTTTTGTGTACTTTATAATTATTATTCTTTATCTCAGGTTGTTATATACTGAAAGTTTTATTGACAGGTTTTTTAATATTAAATGCTGACTTTTATTCCACCTCTTATCGGAATATGCGTAATATTTCCACCTTCCATAAATATAATACCGTAACCGGTTTCGGCAAAAATTGCAATTAGTCCCATATTTAAATTTGTCCCTGTATAAAAGAGAACACCCGAATCGGTTGATGAAGAGCTAGCATGTATAATGCCAGACATGCTTGTTGAAATCGTAGCCATTTCGTATCCTGCACCGACATAAAGAGACGCAGGAGAAAGCGGTGGCGCTATAGAATATTCAAGTCCAATTAGAACAAAAACAAGGGAAATCTCAGTTGTGAGATCTCCAAGTACTGTTTCTTGTGTTTGGGATTTCCATGCATATTCAATACTGCCTCGTATACCTACCGGAAGAATAGGCGGAGAAAAAGTCGCTGTAAGTCCAATTGCTGGATAAGTTTGCATGTCTGCTGCTTCTTCTGAATCCTCGACATTTACTTTCCACCTTTCGACTCCACCTGTTGCTCCTGCTGAGAGACCAAATATTCCAGCAGAAAGTGGAACACTTATGAGTAACAAAATAATGCATAAAACAAACTTTTTCATGAACCCTCCTTTTTCGGTTCGCTATTATAAAATTTTACATATTTATGATAGGAATGTCAAGGGTTTTGTTAGGTATCAGGTCTGAAGCCAACCGAAGACCGTGGACGGACGACGGAAGAAAAAAGATTCGTGCTATTTGTGTGATTTGTTATTAATGAAATTGTTAGGAGGTTGGGCAATTGGGAAGTTAAAAAAATAAAGTAATCTTGTGTTAATCTGCTTGCCCTGTAGGGAGGAACGACTGTACCAGGGTGTGCTCTGTGGCAAAGTTAGGATTTAGGATTTTGGGGTTGGGATTTAGTTGAAACAAAAAAAATTTGGGTGTCGTATGGCTCTGTGTACTCTGCGCCTCTGCGGTGAAATTAAAATAAAGTTTTACCTTTACCCTTAAGAGGATTAATCTTTAAATGTTCGTAAGCAAGTGGTGTTGCTTGTCTGCCCTGTGGAGTTCTTTTTAGAAAACCGCTTATTATTAAAAATGGTTCGAAAACCTCTTCTATGGTTTCCGCCTTCTCTCCCACCGAAGTAGCAAGAGTATTTAACCCCACTGGGCCACCGTTGAATTTTTCGATTATACTTTTAAGTATTGCTTTGTCCATAATATCAAGTCCCATGGTATCTACTTCGAGTTGTTCCAGAGCGTACTTTGTTATATCTAAATCGATTTCGCCTTTGCCTTTTACGTCCGCAAAGTCCCTAACCCGCCGCAGGAGTCTGTTCGCTATCCTTGGAGTTCCCCGTGCCCTCTTTGCTATTTCATCCGATGCGTCACTGCTTACCTTGATATCAAGAATAGAAGAAGAACGTTTAATTATCTGGGTTAAATCCTCAGGCTGGTAATGGTTTAAACGTGGAATATATCCAAATCGTGAACGCAGAGCTGCTGATAGGAGACCTGTTCTGGTTGTCGCTCCCACGAGCGTAAAAGGTTGTAGATTTATTTCTATGGACCTCGCAGCCGGCCCGGAATCTATCATTATATTTATGGAAAAATCCTCCATAGCCTGATATAAATATTCTTCTACGTCTTTATTGACTCGATGTATTTCATCTACAAATAGCACATCAAATCTATGAAGTTTTGTGAGAATTCCCGCAAGATCTCTTGGTCTTTGAAGAACAGGGCCGGATACCGTTGTAATATCAACTTCCATTTCCCTGGCAATGATGTGAGCCAGTGTTGTTTTTCCAAGCCCCGGTGGACCAAAAAGAAGGACATGATCCAGAGGTCCGTCTCTTTTTTTTGCTGCTTTTGTGAAAACTTTGAGGTTTTCTTTTACTCTGTCCTGATTAATGAATTCCGAGAAGGATCTTGGGCGGAGACTTTTCTCGTATTGAGCATCAATTGGGTCTTTTGAAGGAGATGTTATTCTCATATTTCCTTCAAAACCTTTTTTACTATTTCATCTACCGAAAGATAGTCCTCATCTTTTACAACTTCGTATATTGCCTGATCTGCTTCTTTCGAACTGTAACCGATCGCGATAAGAGCTTTTTTCGCTTCTTCGAATTCTTTTCCCGGTGCCATTTTCAACTTATCTTTCAGTTCAAGAATTATCCTTTTGGCGGTTTTACTGCCTATTCCCTTGACTCTCGATATTGGTTCGGGGTCATTATTATCCAGAGCTCTCCTTATGCCGCTGCCCCCGAGGCCCAACATCAGAGAAAATGCCGTCTTGGGTCCGATATTCGGGACTTTGATAATTGTCCTAAAAAGTTCTCTTTCCAATTTGTTTTCGAATCCGTAAATATCAACACCATTTTGATTTATTGATAGATGAGTGTATAAGAAAATTTCGTCACCTACGGTAGGAGTTTCGCTTTCCATAACAGCATTAATGGAGAAACCAAAACCGCCAACGCTGACGCTGATTTTATCTTTTTCTATGTCTAAAACTATTCCTTTAATTGATTCCAGCATATTTGTTATTTTTGTTAAGATAACATATTATTGCACCAAAAGCGTCGGAAACATCCAGAGGGATTTTCTCGTTAATGCCCAATATTTTCTTAACCATGTATCTCACCTGTTCCTTGGAAGAAGCTCCGGAACCGGTTACCGATTGTTTGATTTCTCGGGGTGTAAATTCCGAAACAGGTAGGCCTTCCATTTGAGAGAGCAAGAGATATACTCCGCGAAGTTCCGCTATCTTTATGAGTGTTTGTGTGTTTGGTCCTCTGAATATACTTTCTATTACAATCTGGTCCGGTTTCTCTGTGTTTAAAATTTTAGAGAGTGAATCAAAATATTTATAAAGTCTATTTTCACATATTTTATGTTTCAATATTTCCCAGGAAAGTTCAGTGTTTTCTTTTTCTTCCGATAGTATTGCTATTCCGGTTTGGGAAAGCCCCGGGTCTATTCCCATTATTTTCAATCTTTGGACCCTATTTCAGCCAAGATCTCATCCGGGATGTCAAAATTAGAATAAACTTCCTGGACATCATCATAGTCTTCAAGTGCGGACAAAAGTTTAAGGATTCTTCTGGCATCCTTTTCCTCTACCGTTTTTGTTGCTGTTGGCAGGAAAGTTTGCTCAAATGATTCGACGGGGATGTTCTTTTCCTGGAGTGCTTTGTAAACTTTATGCAGATCGGTATGATTGGTCTGAATTTCATAGACATCGTCTTCTTCATTTATGTCTAACGCGCCGGCTTCTATGGCCGCATCGTAAACTTCCGTTTCCGAAGTACCTTCCTTAGGTACAAGTATCAAACCCTTTCTTTCGAAGAGATATGAAACACATCCCTCTGCTCCTAATTTTCCTCCATGTGCTTCCATTGCGTGCCTTATATCGGAGGCTGTTCTGTTCTTGTTGTCGGTTAAGCATTCTATATATAAAGCGACACCGCCGGGACCGTAACCTTCGTATTTTATTTCCGTATATTCTACACCGGGAAGTTCTCCGCAGCCTCTGAGTATTGCTCTTTCAATATTGTCTTTTGGTACATCATTGTCTTTTGCTTCCTGGACGGCGTTTCGAAGCTCGACATTTTTTTCAGGGTCTTTACCATTCCTGGCGGCTACCGAAATCTTACGAGATAATTTGGAAAACACCTTGCCTCTTTTTTTATCTTCAGAGGCCTTCTGGTGTTTTATGCTATGCCATTTTGAATGTCCTGACATTCAAACCTCCTTTCGAATATTCTAAATAATATTTCGTAATAATCAATAGTTTGTTGAATGATTTATTTTTCTATTTTTTTGAGTAATAGGTTCCAATCCGCCTCAACAATTTGTTGAATTTCCGCTATATCTTTCTTGTTCAAGTGTTTGAATCTTCCCTGTAGTTTCAAATATTCGGCGATCGGTTTTGGGTGGGCAATTTTCTTCGTCAATTTCCATTTTGTACCGTTTTCAATTTCTAATAACGGGAAAAGATTGCTCTGTACAGCAAGCCGGGCTAATTTTACCGTTAATTGCGGAGCATACTTCCAGCCTGTCGGACAGGGACAAAAGACAAGGATAAATCTCATACCTTTAATATCTTTAGCTTTTTTGAATTTCTCTATCATATCTTCGGGATAAGCAATTGAAGCTGTCGCGATATAGGGTATTCGGTGCGCCGCCATTATTGAAATGATGTCCTTTTTATGACTTTCTTTAGGGCTCTCTACGGGAGTGGTCGTAGTCCAGGCTTTGAGTGGTGTTGAACTGCTCCTCTGATTACCTGTATTCATATAAGCTTCGTTATCATAACATACATAAAGTATGTCATCATTTCTCTCGGCCGCGCCCGAAACCGTTCCAAGTCCTATATCATAAGTAGCTCCATCTCCTGTCCAGGCAACTACGTTAGTGTCCTTCCCTAGGATTTCAAATCCGGCTTTTATACCAGAAGCAGTTGCTGCGGCAGTCGAGAAAGCAGTATGGAAAAGGGGTACGTTAACCGTAGAGTGGGGGAAAGGCCCATCTATTACCGTCCAGCAACATGCGGGTATTGTAAGGACCGTATTTTTCCCCAGAGCTTTAAGCGCATATCGCATTGCAAGAGTAGCTCCGCATCCCTGACAGGCCACATTCCCGCAGCTCATTATTTCTTGTTCCGGTATTTTTAATTTCATATTTTAAGGCCTTTCCAGATTATATCTGATTCCGGCTCCTCCATTTTAATAGCATCTTCGTATATTTCGATTATATTTTTACTGGTGACATCCCGCCCTCCGAGCCCCGCTATTACTCCGAATATCGGAGGTGTGTTTTTTTCGTTGTACATAGCAGCTTTAACTTCCTGGCAGAATATTCCCGAAGAACCGAATCCAATATTTCTGTCAATCACAATAACTTTATCTACAGAACTTAGAATCCTGCGGATCATTTCTGCAGGGAAAGGTCTGAAAACTCTTATTCGCAGGAGTCCAACTTTTTTGCCTTTTTCGCGTAAGCTATCAACCGCGTTTCTTGCTGTAGAAGCTATGGTCGCCGAGGAGACAATTAAGTCTTTTGCGTCCGAAACTTTATAAGTCTCCACCAAACCGTATTTTCTACCGAAGAAAGCTTCAAACTCTTCTCCAACTTCTTCCCATTTACTCACAGCTTTTTCCATAGCCTTCTGAATTTTGTATCTCAATTCAAAATAATTATCAGGTTTTGTCAAACCTCCAAATGCGTGAGGCTCATCAGGATCAATCTTATATTCTCTCTTATAAGGCGGAAGAAATTCGTCTACTTTCTCCTGAGCGGGGATATCAACTGTTTCTGAGGTATGTGAAAGAACGAAAGCAGCCAGAACTACCATAGCAGGCAGGTCGAGCGATTCCGCGACTTTATAAGCTTGAATGACCGAATCCAGAACTTCCTGATTGTTTTGAGCATAAAGTTGCATCCAGCCTGTATCTCTCTGTGATAATGAATCATTCTGTTCGGTCCAGACAGACCATGGAGGGGCAAAGGCTCTATTGATGTTACCCATTACTACCGGAGTCCTGGCTCCGGCAGCCCAGTGGAGCATTTCATGCATCAGGGCGAGACCCTGCGAGGAGGTGGCGGTGAATGTTCTAACCCCCGTAGCAGAAGCCCCGATGAGTGAAGCCATAGCAGAGTGTTCGGATTCTACTTTGATGAATTTTGCTTTTAGCTCTCCTGAAGCGCACATTTGAGAGAGAAGCTCCACAACTTCGGTTTGGGGTGTTATCGGGTATGCTGATATTACCTCGGCTCTGGAAAGTTTAGCGCCGTAAGATAAGGCATGATTGCCCATTAAAACTTTTCTCAATCCGTCTCCTCTTCAATGTCTATGGCTCTTGTGGGACATTCTTCCCAGCAAATACCACAACCTTTACAGTATTCATAATCAATTACAGGTTTGACTTCTTCCTTGCCTTTTTTCTTTGTCTTTTCAAGTTTTATAGCGGCTTCCGGACAGAATTTCCAGCAAATCATACAAAGAGTGCACTTTTCATAATCTATTACCGGGCGAAAATTCCTCCAGCTTCCTGTTTTGTTGTAATCCATCGAATAAAAAGAAATTGCGGAAGGGGGCATTTCTTTCTCTTTTTTATATATGATTTTTTCATCTGATTTTTTTGCCATTTCTTACCCCTTTGTTTTTCTATATGATTCTTCGGCTGCTTTGATGTTTTCCTCTTTTTTGACGGGGACTTCCTGTTTTATAGCGTTTGTAAGAGACTCCAGACTGCAGAGTTTTAGGATTTTTATAATTCCTCCGAGTATAGCTGTGTTGACAATCGGAGAAGATTCAGACCCCAGATGATACTTAAGAGCAATTTCCTTTGCCGGGACAGTGGCAACCTTAAATTTACTGTCAAAGCCCAGTTTTTCAGGTTTTTGGGTAGTATTAACAATGATCCAACCGCCTCTTTTTAGTCCATCCGTAAGTTCAACTAATCCTATAAGAGTAGGATCAAGAATAGTGATATGGTCAGGTTTGTATATTTTGGATCTCTCGTATACAACATCATCGCTAATTCGTAAGAAAGCTCTAACCGGAGCGCCTCTTCTTTCTACACCGTATTCAGGGAAAGCTTGAACGAATTTGCCTTCAGCAGATAGAGCCTCGGCAAGTATTTTAGTTGCGACAACAGTTCCCTGTCCTCCCCTTCCGTGAAGTCTTAATTCAATCACCGAGTTACCACCTTAAGACTACGGCTCCCCATGTAAAACCACCACCGAAAGCTGTTGATAGTAGAATGTTTCCTCTCTTGAGCCTTCCATCTCTTACTGCCCAGTCGATAGCAACAGGTATGGTAGCGGCGGACATATTTCCGGTTTTGTCAATCGTAACAATGGTTTTATCCATAGGGATCCCCGCTCTCTTTATCGTAGCTTTGATTATTCTGATATTAGCTTGATGGGGTACGTATATGTCTACATCTTCACCCTTTAAATTAGCCTTTTTTAGGGACTCTATAGCAGCTTTTTTCATTTTCGTTACGGCGTGTTTATAAACTTCGTTACCCTGCATTGCTACAGTATGAAGATTTTGTTCTACTGTATCGAAGGTTGCAGGCATTTTTGTGCCTCCTGCAGGCTGTATTAAAAGGTCTCCGAGTCTTCCATCTGCGCCCCAAACATAGGAAAGCAAACCTGAATCTCCATTTGATTTCTCTATTACCGAACAGCCGGCTCCATCGCCAAAAAGGATACAGGAGGAACGGTCATTCCAGTTAGTAACTTTTGAAAGAGTTTCGCTTGCGCATAGAAGTATCTTATTGGCAGCCCCTGTTTTTATCATGCTGGAGCTTAGGATAAGACCATAAAGATATCCTGAGCACGCAGCGCCTATATCGAAAGCGGGTACTCCGGGTTTAACGCCGAGTTTTTTCTGAACCCAACAGGCAGTCGCAGGGAAAAAATTATCCGGAGTTATTGTCGCAATCATAACCAGGTCCAATTCCTTCGCTCCGATTCCAGCCATATCAAGAGCTTTCTTTGCTGCTTCTGTGGCTAAGTCTGAAGGTGTTTCGTTTTTACCCGCGATATGCCTTTCTTTGATGCCTGTTCTTGTCGTAATCCATTCATCGGAAGTGTCCACCATTTTCTCTAAATCGGAATTTGTTAAAATTTTATCGGGCAGATAAGATCCGGTTCCTGTAATTTTGATATCCAACATCAGCTAATCTCCTTTTATATATTCTATATAAGGAGGGGGAAAAGTCAATCCCCGCATCAGGAGAGCCCCTATTTTTGAGGTAATACTTATATTCATCAATTGGAATAGTATAATTTTTATGGTAAAGCCAATGAAATGTAAAAATCAAATATCAAAATTTAAAATTACAAATTAAATTTCAAAAATGAATAAAAAAACAAATAAAAAATCCTTTTTAATCTGCGAAAATCCGCGTCCTATCATTTTTTTGTTTTTGCGTTTTCATATGTAATTTTACTTTTTAATTTTTGATGTTTAATTTTCAAGGAAAAATATAAAATTATCTTTCAATAATTTTAATACTATGAATTAGGTTCAAATGAGGTTAAAAGGGAGTTATCTGGTATTGACAAAATTTAAATCGCCGATATAATAAATTTACAAGACTTTTTTAAATTAGAGTTTGTCAATTTAATCAAAATATTGTAAAAATTAAAGGGAGGAGAAATTGAGTAACGAAGAAAAAAAGGATATAAGTGTCCTATTAGAAGAAAAAAGAGTTTTTAAACCCACGCAGGAGTTTGTCGAGCAGACCAATGTAAAGAAGTGGATGGATAAACACGGCATAAAGGACTTAAAGGAATTATTGGAAAAAGCTCAAGACATAGAATGGTTTTGGTCAGAAATGGCAAAAGAGTTGATAGAATGGTACAAGCCCTATGAGAAAGTTCTTGAGTGGAACCCTCCATTCGTTAAGTGGTTTGTAGGAGCAGAATATAACATCGTTCACGACGCTCTTGACAAACATGTAAAGACAGGAAAGAAGGATAAAGTTGCCTATATTTTTGAAGGAGAACCGGGAGATATAAAGAAGTGGACTTATGGGGAGCTCTATACCGAGGTTAACAAGCTCGCCAACGCTTTAAAGAGTTTGGGTGTTAAAAAAGGAGACAGAGTAGGTATTTATTTGCCAATGCATGTAGAACTTCCGATAGCAATGCTGGCATGCGCAAAGATAGGTGCAATTCATTCCGTTGTTTTCTCGGGTTTTAGTGCTGCAGCATTCGGAGACAGGTTGAATGATTGTACGGCAAAAGTGGCTATTACCTGTGATTCTTTCTATAGGCGCGGCAAAAAAGTCGCTCTAAAGGTGCAAGCAGATGAAGCTTTAGAGAAAGCTCCTTCAGTTGAGCATCTTATCGTATATAAACGTACCGGGGATGAAGTGCCCTGGAATGAAGGAAAAGACCGTTGGTGGGATGAAATCACAAAAGACCAGCCAGCAGAGTGTGAAACAGAAAAAATGGATGCAAATGACCTGCTGTATATTTTATATACCTCTGGTACGACTGGAAAACCAAAGGGAATACAGCATGCTCATGGCGGCTACGCGGTTGGTACGGCACAAACACTTAAATGGGTGTTTGACTTGAAAGAAGATGATGTTTGGTGGTGTGCGGCAGATATAGGATGGGTAACCGGACATAGTTATATTGTTTATGCTCCGTTAATTCTTGGTACGACCTCAATAATATATGAGGGCGCACCGGCTTTTCCGGAACCCCAGAGATGGTGGTCGATGGTAGAAAAGCATAAAGTGACGGTTCTCTACACTTCTCCCACAGCAATCAGAGCACATATGAAACTTGGAGAAGAACATCCGCAGAAATGCAATCTTGAATCTTTACGACTTCTCGGGTCGGTTGGAGAGCCGATAAATCCGGAAGCATGGATATGGTACCATAAGTATATTGGTAGAGAAAAATGTCCTATAATGGATACTTGGTGGCAGACAGAAACCGGTCACTTCTTAATATCGCCATTACCGATTACACCGCTCAAACCCGGTTCGGCAACGAAGCCTTTGCCAGGTATTTCTGCGGCGGTATATAATGAAGAAGGTGAGCCTATTACAAGTGCTGGTGGAAATCTGGTTATACTTAAACCATGGCCCGGAATGCTCAGAGGACTCTACAAAGACCCCGAAAGATATAAAAATGTGTATTGGAGTAAATTCACCAATACTTACCTTGCTGGTGATGTGTCAAGAAAGGATGAGGATGGTTATTTCTGGGTTCAGGGTAGGGCGGACGATGTTCTTAATGTTGCAGGGCACAGGATCGGTAACTCAGAAGTGGAATCCGCTTTAGTAAGTCATGCAAAAGTAGCAGAAGCCGCTGTTATCGGAAAGCCGCATGAATTAAAGGGCGAAGCTATAGCTGCTTTTGTAGTTTTGAAAAAAGGCGTAGAAGCGTCTGAGGAGTTGAGAGCGGAACTAAGAGAACATGTTGGGAAGGAAATAGGAAAGATAGCGAGACCTGATGAGATAGGTTTTGTTAATGATGTTCCGAAGACCCGTTCTGGGAAAATAATGCGTAGAGTAATAAGAGCCAAGGCAATAGGACAAGCTGTCGGAGATATTTCTACACTTGCAAATCCTGAAGCAGTGGATGGAATAGGTAGTGCAATTTAAAAAACTATTGAGAAAGGAAAAAAGTATTTAAGGCTGTTTTCCCTTAAAAGGAGGTTCCTGATGGCGGAAGAGAAAGTTTTTAACCGGTGGTTGATAGTATTAGGAGCGATTTTCATTCAGCTATGCCTTGGCGCGATTTACGCATGGAGCGTATTTCGTATACCCCTGCAGCAATCGATCGCAAATGGGGGACTTGGGCTAACTCCGAGCCAGGCAACGCTGCCCTTTTCTTTGGTTCTGATATTCTTTGCTATTGCAACAATAATTGGCGGAAGATGGCAGGATCGAGCCGGTCCGAAACTTGTCGCTACGGTTGGCGGAATAATTTTGGGGGTGGGAATGTTGATAGCTTCTTTCTCGCGCTCGTTTATCTGGCTTACTATTGGTTATGGAGTTATCTCGGGACTTGGAATCGGCTTTACCTATGTATGTCCTGTTGCGACCGGAATAAAGTGGTTTCCTGATAAACGGGGTTTGATAACGGGACTGAGTGTTGCAGGTTTTGGTGCAGGAGCTCTGATTGTAGCTCCGGTGGCTCGTGCCCTCATAGACGGAGTCGGAGTTTTTACAACTCTGGCAATTTTAGGAATAGTTTTTCTCTGCGTGATCGTAATTAGTTCGCAGATATTGAGAAATCCACCTTTGGGCTGGAAACCGGAAGGATGGACACCGCCTGAAAAAACACAGATGACCCAGCAGGATTTTGGTCCGGGCGAGATGCTTTCTTCCCTGTCTTTCTATCTTGTATGGATAATGTATTTCTTCGGTTGTCTGGCGGGACTCATGATTATAGCACAGACATCGCCTATCGGTCAGGAACTTGTCGGGCTAACTCCGAAGGTTGCGGCTCTTGCTGTGGGAACGCTTGCTATCTTTAACGCAATAGGAAGAATATTCTGGGGTCGCCTGTCCGATATACTCGGAAGAAAAAAGACGCTTTTTCTTATGCTGCTTATCTGTGGTATTGCGATACTGTTATACAATACCATCGAAGCATTTCCACCTTACTACTGGGTAGGCATTTATATTGTCGGATTGTGCTTTGGCGGATACCTGGCGTTATTCCCGGCGATTACCGCTGATTTTTACGGCACCAAGAATATTGGGATTAATTATGGGTTGGTTTTTACTGCGTATGGTGTCGGAGGATTGCTTGGTTCACTTTTTGCTCCAAGAGTTCTTGAGATAACGAAAAGTTACTCAATGGCATTTACGGTTACGGGAATACTTTGTCTTTTGGGTGCGGCAATTGCGCTTGTTAGCAAACCGCCAAGTCTGAAAGAAACTTAAGTTATTTTAATGTTAATCAATATAAAAGAGGAGCAGGATTTCCTGCTCCTCTTTTTTTCAAAGGTAATTTTAGTTTACTTTTCCGATTTATCCTGGATTTTGTAGAGAATCACACGGGCTATTCCTACAAAGATAGCAACGAAGCCGAATATTGTAACGAATTGTATTGGTATACCTAAGAGTCCTTTGTTAAAGAATATCCCCACTCCAATCAAAAGACCAAGCCCGACTGCAAGAAAAGTCAATCCTTCTTTCAAGTTATCAAGTGGTGTTTTGGTGGGGGGCTGAGGTACTGGTTCCGGGGGTAATTCAACTCCCGCTTCTATCGCTTTTATTCTTTCTTCCCTTTTTAATTTTTCCTTCTTATAATCTGTTGTGAAAATAAAGTAGAAGACAATAAAGATTATAAAGACGGGAAAAAGTATAGCCACCATCGGTATTAATAAATCTTCCATAAATCCTCCTTTTTATTTGTAAAAAAATTTGGTTTCGGGTTTATATATTTCATAATAACCTAAATCAGTCGATGGGTAAAATTTCTCTTCTAAGTGTTTGAATCTATTTTTAAATCGAAATTTGTATTTTATCATTTTTTCCTCCTTTTATCATGTTTGACGCAATCCTATAGCAAAATGTTTCAGAAAAACGAAGGATTTTAAAACAAAAGATTTACCACAGAGAGCACAGAGAAACAAAAAGCGCACAGAGAACACAGAGAAAAAATAATTTTTGTAGTTTTTACTAAATCCCACATCCTAAATCCCAAACCCTGATTTTGGACGCAGATAAACGCAGATTTTAAGGGTTTTTTTAACTACCCAACCATCCAACGACCCAACGATCTAACAAAAATGCCATTGACTTAACTGATAAAATTCAGTATAATTTATTTATGAAAAATTTTATTATTTTGTTAGTCTTATTTAGTATTTCATGTGTGACTACAGGTCCCGGCGGGAAAACCGATTTTATATTGATTTCCACTCCTGAGGAAGTCGAGATCGGACAGCAGGTTGCCTCTGATGTAGAGTCCAAGCAAAAATTATTGAAAAACTCAACCGTACAGAGTTATGTCAATGGAGTGGGGCAGAAGATTGTCAGGGTGTGTGACAGAAGGGATATTGAGTATAAGTTCAAGGTGATAGATAAAAAGGAAATAAATGCTTTTGCTTGTCCGGGAGGTTATGTTTATGTTTATACCGGATTGCTTGAGATTCTTGATAACGAAGCCCAACTCGCTTGCGTTCTGTCTCATGAAATTAGTCATGTTGTCGCGAGACATTCCATGAAAAAGCTGCAAAATATATATGGTTATTCCATACTTGCTCAAATTGCCCTTGGTGACAGAGCTGAAGGCGTAGCCGGGGAAATTGTGAATGTTGCGGCAATGCTTATACTTCAGGGTTATAGCAGGGATAACGAGTTTGAAGCGGACAGGTACGGAATATTGTACGCGAGGAACGCGGGCTATAATCCACAAGGCATGATCCAGGTTTTTGAGAAATTCAAGAAAATGGAAGGCAATCCTCCGCCGGCAGTATTGGGACTTCTTTCTTCTCACCCTCCCGCAGGGGACCGAATTCGAAGGGGTGAATCGGAAATAAGCAAGGTCGGAGGAACAAGTCTGCCGTACTACGCTGATAGGTTTAAAAAGATAAAATCTCAATTGTAAAGTTAACCACGAGATTACACAAGAAAAGCACCAGATCACCCAACCTCTCCAAATATTTTGGTTTGTTTTTTGTTTCGTTGATAGCTGAAATTTAATTATTAGTAATTAAATTGGACGCAGAGGGGCAGAGGTTCATAAAAAAGGAGAAATTATGAGGAAACTGTTATTTGTGATGTTGTTGTCCCTGGCACTTTTAGGTGAAAAATGGGGATTCATAGATAAGAGAGGTAAGATTGTGATCAAACCGCAGTTTGAAGAAGCAGAGGCTTTTTCGGATGGTTTAGCCAGAATATTGATTGGTGGAAAATACGGTTACGTCAATACTAATGGTGAGATGGTAATTAAGCCGCAATTTGTTGAAGCCTGGAATTTTTCA
>Ga0315544_1000827_pt1 | contig 26385 bp, 27 predicted proteins | sample SalMarSW160130MG_2_FD_202543 | JGI IMG/M metagenome (GOLD analysis project Ga0315544, IMG submission 202543) | Salt marsh sediment microbial communities from the Plum Island Ecosystem LTER, Massachusetts, United States - Salt Marsh Sediment SW1601-130 ... | reverse complement strand
CAATCAAGACTGTAGCATTATTGTAATGACTCACGACATTTCTACTGCAGCCAAGCTTGCTGACAAAGTTGCCATTTTATACGCAGGCAGAATTGTAGAACTTGGTTTGTCAGGTGAGGTTCTTTCTCGGCCACGGCACCCCTACACCCGGGGGCTAATTCGATGTTATCCCGCTATGACCACAGGAAAAGATTTACAGGGAATAAAAGGCGTTATGAACCGCGCAGTAAATGGATGTGCCTTTCATCCTCGTTGCACTCAAGCCATAGAAATCTGTCGAAAGGAAGTACCTCCCCTAAGGTTAATTCAGGGAAGACATATTGCTTGTCACCGAGGAGGCATCATTCCTTTGCTGTCAGCCAAAAATTTGAGCAAACGTTTCGACTCCCTTTTAGCCGTGGATGCAGTCAACATAACTATTGAGGGGGGTGAAACACTGGCTCTAGTGGGTGAGAGTGGCTCGGGCAAAACTACTCTGGCAAAGCTAATTATGGGACTTATCGAGCCTACTGAAGGCGAAATCTATCTCGAGGATAGCCTGGTTGGTAATAGAGGAAAGGATTTTTACCGACAGGTGCAGATGGTTTTCCAAAACCCCGGAGAATCGTTGAGCCATCGCCTCTCTGTGCTGGAATTAGTGAGGGAATCGTTGGACATCCAGGAGATTGGGACAAGGGACGAGCGGGACCGCCTGGTCAGGCAAGTATTGAGAGAAGTTGAATTGCCTGATTCTGAGGCTTTCTTAAATGAATACCCCCACCACCTCAGTGGTGGGGAAATGCAAAGAGTGACCATTGCTCGGGCTTTAGTTTTAGAACCAAGGTTGCTTATTGCTGATGAGCCTGTGGCTTTTTTGGATTCCAGCCTGCAAGCCAAGATTTTGAAGTTATTGCTTAAACTACAAGAGCAACGAGGGTTAAGCTTGCTTTTCATCACTCATGACATTGCGGTGGCAAGAAAAATTAGTGATAGGATAGCAGTAATGAAGGATGGGAAGATCGTAGAACAAGGACCTGCCACAAAAATTATCACTTCGCCGGGACATGCCTACACCCGAAAGTTATCGCAAGCGGCTTTGGATTTGTCTTTTGAGGATTGAGAGACTTAACCTTATTTGTCGCTTATCTCTAACTCTAAACTGATATCTAAAGCCCTGGTGGAGTGGGTAAGGGCGCCAATGGAAATAAAATCAACGCCAGTTTCAGCTACAGCCCGAATGTTGTCCAGTGTAATTCCACCCGAGGCTTCGATTAAAGCATGGCCATGAATAGATTTCACCGCCTTACGCATATCCTCGAGATTCATATTGTCAAGCATGACGATATCTGCCCCAGCTTCCACGGCTTCTAAAGCTTCGGACACGGCCCCGACCTCCACCTCGACTGGCAGCCGCTGTGGAGCATTTTGTCTTGCTCTGGCTATAATCTCCTTGATATTCAACCCCTGGCTGCGGAGTGCCACCAGATGATTATCCTTAATGAGTATGCCATCGCCTAAATTCATACGGTGATTTTCCCCACCACCTACCCTGACGGCATACTTTTCCAACGACCTTAAGCCCGGGGTGGTTTTTCTGGTATCCATAATGCGCACCGGCAATCCTTCAACTCTTGCCACGTAACGATTAGTCTCCGAGGCAATCCCGCTCAAGTGCTGGAGAAAATTTAGGGCTATCCTCTCAGCTTTAAGAATGCTGGCAATACTGCCTGATATTTTGGCCACTTTGCTGCCCGGCTTAACTCTAGCCCCATCTTCTAGAAGAATATCCACCTTTAACTCCGGATCAACCCGATGGAAAACCTGCTTGGCCGTTTCTGTGCCAGCCAGGATGCCTTCCTTCTTGGCCACAATGAAGCCAGTCCCTTGCTGGTCGCCGGGTATTAAAGCCTCAGTAGTAACATCCCCCTTACCAAGGTCCTCAGCTAAGGCGCAGTCGACAATTTCTTCAATCTCGGGCTTACCTGATGACATTTTTTCTAAAACCGCTATGCCGTTGCCATTCTGGCGAAGTTTGTGGGAAATCTGCGCGGAAATGAGCGCCGCGACTTTCCTTGCGGAGTAAAGCAGCCTCAGTCACGAGCCTGGCACATAATACCAAATTATTTAGTTCATAGGAAGGGCGGCCACTGGGTTGAGACAGGAGGCTTTCCCAGGTGGCCAAAATGCCTGCCGCCTCTTTGAGGCTCTTGCCAGAACGAATGATTCCTACTTTATCCCACATAAGGGACTGCAGGTTGGGTAGATTAAGCAGAGGCACCTTGGGCAGCACCTCTCTACGGGGGAGGCAATAGGAGATTGCTTCGTCGCTCCGCTCTTCGCGATGACGAGGAGGGGAAGTCACCTCAGTCCTCTGCACTATCCTCTTGCTGAAAACAACTGACTCAAGCAGGGAATTTGATGCCAATCTGTTAGCGCCGTGCACTCCAGTGCAGGCAGTCTCGCCAGCAGCGAATAACCCTGGAAGATTTGTCTCTCCCCAAATATTGACCTTCACCCCTCCCATAAGGTAGTGAGCGGCTGGGGCTACTGGGATAAGTCCTTTGGTGATATCCAGACCATGGTCTCGACAGAAGCTATATATGCGAGGAAAGCGGGTGGTAATTAACCGAGATGGCAAATGAGTAACGTCCAGAAAAACTCTATCGCTGTGAGTTTTCTTCATCTCATAGACAATGCTGCGAGCTACTATATCTCTAGTCGCCAGCTCGGCTTCAGCAGCATAATCCAGCATGAAACGATGACCTTCCACATTTTTAAGTATGCCACCCTCCCCTCTGACTGCTTCAGAGATGAGGAAAGGAGCTACTCCCGGCAGGCGAAGAACAGTGGGATGAAATTGGAAAAATTCTATATCGCATATTTCGGCACCGGCTTCAAAAGCTAAAGCTATCCCATCGCCAGTAACTACATCGGAGTTAGTGGTATATTTAAACAACTTCCCAGCACCACCAGTGGCTAAGATAAGAAATTGGCAGTGATACTCTTCCACAGAGCCAGTGCGGCAATCGAGAGCTCTCACGCCAATTACCTTGCCATTCTGGATTAAAATTTCGCTAGCCAGGCAATTTTCCAAAACTTTGATAGGAGTAGAGCGCACCTGGCGACTTAAGGTAACCTCGATATGCTCCCCGGTAGCATCCCCGCCAGCATGCATAATGCGGGGGACGCTATGAGCTGCTTCTCTGGTCAAGGTAATTTCACCGTCCAAAGTGTCAAAGGGCACTCCAAATTTGATTAAGTCAGCAACGCAATCAGCAGCCTCATCAGCCAAAATGCGCACTGCTTCGGCATCACACAGGCCATCTCCGGCAGCCATAGTGTCTTCGAAGTGCAACTCGGGAGAATCATCTTTGCCCATGGCAACAGCAATGCCGCCTTGAGCATATCGAGTATTGCAGTCATCTATATTTCCCTTAGTCAGGACAAGGACACTGCCCCGTTCTATAGCAAGCAAGGCAATATAAAGTCCAGCAATGCCACTGCCAACTATAATATAATCACAGTAATTCGTTTTCATTTTTCCGCCATGCCCAGTAATTTACTAATCTCTTTGTTGCCCTTGCCGCCCTCTCTGGAGAAGGGAAAACAGCTAAACCCTGGTTAACAATTTGTCTTCTCGTCTCGGCAATGGCCCTCCATTTCCAGCTTTCCATCTCTGTCAGACCAATTTCTCCCGTTTCAATAACACACACTACAGGCTTACCATTCTTCCTAATTGCCATTACGCTCTGCAAAAAGTTTGCTGCCAGTACTTTTTCCCATATATCATTGGGCAAAGGGTCATCATGAGTCAAGTTGGCAACTAAAATATCAGATCCGTCTTCATTACTAAGCCACTCCAGTAAGTTTATATCCACCACGGGTGTGCCTTGAAAAAGAGAGGCATCTATAGGATTTCTGACCCAATCCCAGAGTTCGGGGACTTTCTCTTTAAGCTTCCTTCTAAACTCCGCAGATAATTCTGGTAACTCAAAGCCTTCTTCCTCCCAGACATCGGCCGAGACCATGCTCTTCCCACCCCCACCCCCAGCAACGATTACCCTCCTGCCGGTGATAGGCGGCAAAAAGGTAAACGCGACAACCTGGTCTATTAGCTCTTGAAAATTACTGACCATAACGGCCCCATATTGCTTTAGCGCTGCTTGCCACACATTGATAGAGCCAGTTAGCGATGCAGTATGGGAGAGTGCCAATTTTGCACCCGTTCTACCCCTTCCTGCCTTGAGAACTATGACCGGCTTCTTTTTCGCAGCCAGTGCTAACGCCTCAACAAATTTCCTGCCATCTTTAACTCCCTCAATATAAGAAACAATTACCTTTGTTTCACTATCGTAGGTAAAATATTTTAATAATTCGGTCTCGTCAATGTCTGAGGCGTTACCATAGCTTATAATTTTACTGAAACGGACTCCTCTTAAAGCAGCGTAGCGGACAAACTCTCCAGCTCCCCCGCCGCTCTGAAAAAATCCTCCCACCACTCCACTTTCCCTGGGCAGCTCGTGATTAAAAGACAAACCTAACTTTGGGTAATAGATACCCATACAATTTGGCCCGAGAATTCTAATGCCCAACTTTCTCGCTTTTTCCAGGATTTCAAATTGAAGCTTTGTCTCTTTATCTCTTCCTGTCTCTTTCAGCCTGGCTGTAAATAGGTGGACAAGCTTGACATTTCTCTTGCCACAATCTTCGAGCAAAGACAACACACCTTCGGCGGGTATGCAGGAGATCACATAGTCCACGCTTGGCTCCGGGATTTCTGTTAGCCTGGGATAGACTTTAAGCCCAAGAATTTCACTTGATGTTGGGTTCACCAGATAAAGTTTGCCCTGGAAGCCATGGTCTACAAGAAAACGCGTGAATTGGTATCCCCCGGAAAAAGGGTTTAAAGAAGCCCCCACGATAGCAACACTGCTGGGAGAAAAAAGGCGGCCTAGAGAAAATTCTTCAGGCATAAATGTCAGAATATTCCCTTACCACTTTCCTCAACTTCTTGTTTGCCAAGTATACTGTTTCTAGCAACCTTCATTGTTGCTCCTGACTCTATTTTCAGAATTGCAGTATCTTCACCAAGCCTTTCAATTTGCCCATAAATCCCGCCAGCTATAATCACCCTGTCTCCCGGTCTCAGTTCCTTCGTCATTTCCTCGTGTTCTTTTTGTTGCTTTTGCCTCGGCCTGATCATCAAGAAATACATAACGGCAAAAATTGCTACCAAAAAGATAACCATTCCCCATGTTTCCATGATGTACCCTCCTTTAATTAATTATTTTTTAACCTCGCCTCCCAGCGACCAGGGACTTGTTTTCTCAATCTGGACTCTCGCTAATTGGCCCAGCCAATCGCCAGCATCTTCAAAGAATACCAGCTTATTACTCCGGGTGCGCCCAAACCATTTTCCACCCTTACTGCCTTCTACCAGTACCTCCACCTCCTTGCCTTGAAGCTGCGAATTAATTTCGCTAGCTATAGCTGTTTGAAGTTCTTCAATCTTATGGAGCCTTTCCTTCTTCACCTCAGCAGGAATGTTGTCTTGATATTCCCGCCAGGCAATGGTGCCAGGGCGAGGAGAATAAGCTGCCACATGAACAACATCAAACCCCATTTCCTTGACCAGAGATAGGCTGTGCTCAAATTGCTCTTCTGTTTCGCAGGGAAAGCCAACGATTATATCTGTGCTCAGGGATATTTGAGGGACCTTGCGGCGAATGGTGTGAACAAGTTCTCTATATTGTTCCACGGTATATCCTCGCCTCATAGCCCTCAGTATATCATCATCACCAGCTTGAACAGGCAGCTCCAGATGTTCACAAACTTTGTTTAGAGAAGCTAAAGTGTCAATGAGCTTCAAGATTACATCCTTGGGATGATTTGTCAGGAAGCGAATCCTGGCAAGCTCATCAATGCTGCTTAATTCGTTCAGCAAATCAACAAGGTCGGGATGCCCCTGCAAATCGTGTCCGTAAGAATCAACATTCTGCCCCAGCAAGGTTACCTCTTTTATGCCTCGCCTTACTAGCTCCTCCACTTCACAGACTATGTCCCTCCGAGAGCGGCTCACCTCTCTTCCTCTCCTGTAGGGGACAATGCAATATGAACAAAAATTATCACAGCCCTGGATGATGGGAATAAGAGCGCATGGCGAGGGAGCCATCCAACCGTCATTGCGCGCATAGCGAAGCAATCTCTGCTCAATAGGCGTGCCTCGCCTCTCACTCCAGGCAATTAACTCAGGGTAATCACCAGACTTAAATAGTAAGTCAACGTGAGGAAATCGTCTCTTCAACTCTTGGGTGTCGGAATCGACCAAACATCCGGTAACAAGTATCTGGAGATTGGGATGTTTATTTTTCAGGCCTTTCAATAAACCCAGGGTGCCCAAAACCTTATTCTCAGCGCTTTGTCTTACCACGCAGGTGTTGAGAACCACTAAATCGGCATTGGAAAAAGAAGTCGCTGCCTGATAGCCGGCAGAATCTAAGTAGCCAGCTATTTGCTGGGATTCTGCCTTATTCATCTGGCAGCCGATGGTCCAAATAAAATAGCGCGGCATAATGCTATTGCCTTCCCCCCTATGTTGGTTATAAGGCTGTTTAATTTTTGTTTCCTGTTCAACTTTGGGCATTTCGGTTTCCACCAATTATAATTTAAAATACCTAATTAAGGAAAACTAGCGTAGAATATAAAAGCTGAGATGGGATTTTAGTCTCTGGCGAATATTCTGCTCAATTGTGCACTTGCAGTCGTAAACCGTAAATGCCCAGAGTGATTAAGCGAGCATGACTCGAGCATCAACCACCATATAGCCGTTAGTTCGCTCCAAGATTTTTACTGGATTAAGATCTAGTTCGGTTATCTGGGACTGGTCTTCTACCATAGCTGAGATCCTCAGCAGGAGTTCCTCAATGGCTTTTATGTCAGAGGGTTCAGACCCTCGCCAGCCTTTGAGAAGCTGATAAGCCTTGACCGAGCGTATCATCTCCTGAGCATCGACATCGGTCAAGGGATGGATCCGGAATGCAACGTCTTTAAATAACTCAGCATAAATCCCACCCATGCCGAACAAGATCAGTGGGCCAAAAGAAGGATCCTGGGTTACACCGACGATTACCTCGACCCCCCGAGATATCATTTTCTGAACGACCACCCCTTGCATCTCATCTTCCCTTCCCAGGCTGACCAGGCGCTCGCTAATCTGGATAAAGGCCTGCTCCACCCCCCTCTGAGAGTGGAGACCAAGAATTACACCGCCAACCTCTGTCTTATGGGTTATAGTGTCAGAAAGAAGCTTTACGGCAACGGGGAAACCGATTCCCTTAGCTACGTTTGCCGCCTCCTCGGCAGTTCTAGCCGACTTTGACCGCACCATGTGAATGCCATAGGAGTCGAGAAGTTCAGTGGTAGATGTAGCATCGAGCCACAAAGGTCGAGCCTTGCCTCTCTCTAAAGCAGTTTTGATTATCTGTCCAGCCTTCTTTTTATCAATACTTCCCAGCTCTGGAATTACGCCCTTGGGCCTTTCCAGCCAATCGCTATATTCACAAGCTTTGGCGAGCGCAGTAGCGGTAGCCTCCGGGAAGGTAAAAGATGGGACATATCCTTCTTCCCGGGATCCTAGTTCGATGGAGGCGCCACGCGAACCCATGAATGAAGCTACAAGTGTCTTGCTTTGTTGGCGAAATCGCGGGACCGCCTCTCGGATAGCCCTAGCTACTGCTTCAGGCTGTGTAACTATCGGAGGGATGAAAATAACGATCACGATGTCTATGTTGTTATCTTGCGCCAAAAGCTCAAGTGCTTGACCATATTCTTCGGCGGTAGCTCCAGCAGTCATATCGATGGGGTTGCTAAGGCTGGCTCCAGGTGGTAGGAAGTTCTTAAGCTCCGAAAGAGTCTTGTCTGAAAGAGTTGGCAGTTCAAGGCCCCTGGCAGCACAAGCATCGGCAGTGAGGATTCCAGGACCACCACCATTAGTGAGAATAACCACTCTTCTTCCCGGAGGTAGAGGTTGGTGAGACAGCAAGCTGGCCACGTCGAAGAGCTCTTCCAGCGTATCCACCCTGATTATCCCAGCTTGCCTGAACAAGGCTTCGGAAGCTACCTCAGCAGTTGCCAGTGCTCCGGTATGGGATGCAGCAGCTCTGGACCCAGCCGGAGTGCGTCCACTTTTTACGGCTATTGCCGGCTTGGTAGCCGTTACGCTGCGGCCTATGCGAGCAAACTTCATGGGATTGCCGAAAGATTCCAAATAAAGGAGGATGACATCAGTGGCGGGGTCTTCTTCCCAGTATTGTAGCAGGTCATTACTAGATACGTCGGCTCTGTTTCCCATGCTGACAAAAGTGGAAAGGCCAATATTTAAGCTACGTGCATATTCCAATATGGCAAGTCCCAGGGCACCGCTCTGGGTGCAGAAGGCGATGCGGCCGGTGGGAGGAAAAACGGAGGAAAAGGTAGCGTTCATACTCACCTGGGGATCGGTATTGATGATTCCCATACAGTTAGGACCTACTAAGCGCATTCCATATTTGCGGGTTATTTCAAGCAGTCTATTTTGCCTATCCATCCCTTCCAGCCCACTTTCTCCAAAACCTGCTGATATAACCACGATCCCCTGTACCCCCTTCCGCCCACACTGCTCCACCACTTTCTCGACTGTTTTTGCTGGAACAATAACCACTGCCAGATCTACTCCCCCAGGTATATCAAGAACAGATGGATATGCTTTTACCGAGGCTACTACCTCAGCATTGGGGTTCACCGGATAAATGACGCCATTAAAGCTCTGCTGGAGCAGGTTACGGAAGAGCTTATTGCCAATAGTCCCTTCTCTGCGTGAGGCTCCAATGACAGCAATGGACCGGGGCCTGAGGAAAGCCATCAAGGAAGCTACAGTGGCAACCTTTTCCCGTTCAATAGACCTCTCCTCGACTACCTGGGTTGGGGCAAGGTTCAAAACGGAGCGATAAGCACCTTGTTCCAGTTCTTGAGTTATCTGGAAACCGCTATCCTCCAGCACCTTCATCATTTCCTGGTTATCAGCGAGCACCTCGCCTTCGAAAAGGCGGATGCCCTTTTCCCTTGCTATTATGGCCAGCTGCTCCAGCAGGTGAGTTCCAATGCCTTTTCCTTGGTATGCATCCTCTACTACGAAAGCCACCTCGGCGGCATCTTTTCTAGGAAGCCGCTTGTAGCGACCTACAGCAATGATTTTCTCTTCGCCATCTTCAACAATTGTTGCCACCAGGGCAAAGTCATTATCATAATCAACAGTGCAAAAACGTCGCGCTTCTTCCTTCGACATCTGCCTCAAGATATAGTGGAACCTGAGATAAACAGTATGGCTGCTCAAACGGTAAAAAAGAGCAAGCAGCTTTTCTTCGTCTTCTAACTGGATAGGCCGGAGATATAAGGTGGAGCCATCCTTCAGTACAACCGCTGTTTTGTATTTCTCTAAATCGCTACTAGAGGAGCTTGTTGTCATGTCACCTCACCAGTTGCTCTATTCGGGAGGATCAGGCCAATGTGGTTCTTATTAACATAACAAGGGATTACCCCTGCTGCTCGGCCCGTGGAGAGTGCACCTCATGCTTCCACCACTTCACCTTGGATTGTGGATTTGATGATACATCAGGTCCTCGGGAAAATCAAATCATTCACTCTCATTTCGGGATTCACCTGGTTTAGTTTTACTTTATACCTTCCCATCCTTCTTGCACCTAGCCAATGATTAGGTCGTCCAGAGGTCGCTTCGACACGTGCTCAGTGGATCATGTTTGGGTGAATTAAGTGAAAGCCACAACTGACAACGAGGTTGTGTCCAGTCATAGCGCTGGAATCATCTGAAGCCAGAAACACAACACAAGCCGCTATTTCAGATGGTTCGGCTATTCTCTTCAGGGCATTATTGTCCGTGATCTTACTCATCATTTCTTCGTATGAGATACCGGCATCGGCAGCCGAAACCTTCACCCAGTCCTCAAATTCTTGAGTCCGAGTAGCGCCAGGGCTGATGCAGTTAACACGAATACCGAATCTACCGGCTTCGATAGCCAGCGTTTCCGTAAAGCCGATTACGCCCCATTTGCTGGCGGCATACGGGCTTTCTTTGGGAACTCCAGATGTTCCCGCCACGCTGCTGATATTGATGATGTTGCCGCTCTTGCGGGGAATCATGTATTTAAGTGCCTCTCGAGAGCAAAACATAATCCCGGTCAGATTTATCGCCAAACTATCATGCCACTCCTTTAGATTCATATCGACTACATCAGCGTTATTAAAGGTACCCCTGGCAGCATTATTTACCAATATATCAATCTGTCCAAAGTCTTTGATAGTCTGGGCTACCATCCGCTTTACCTGCTCATGGTCAGAAATATCGGTTTGTATCGCTCTTGCCTTACCGCCTCTAGATTTGATGTCTTTAGCTGCCTGTTCCAATCTGGAGAGGTTACGAGCGGCTATGACCACGGCCGCTCCTTCGTTAGCCAAGGCTAGGCTAATGGCCTTCCCTATGCCAGTCCCCCCACCAGTAATAATAGCTACTTTATCTTTTAGTTTCATAGGTCCCATCCTCCTCAGTTGTTTTCAATTGCAGTCTACTTGTACCTGCCCCCAGGCCCGGTGGTGAAGTGGAATATAGGTCTATCTACTCTCCTGATAATCAATGGGCAGTGCTTCATTCCTTTTGGGATAAAGACCAGACAGCTTTTGATGAGTATATGCTTTTCGTCCTCCAACCATAATTCGACTTCTCCACACAAGTCCTGCGGATCTTCCCGATTAGTTCCCAGAAATGCTATGACTTCGTCAAAAGCGTGTGTATGAGCTTCAACTATGGGCTGTTCGGACCCTTTCCAGTACCAGACACATTCTACATAGAAGGCCCCTTTTATAACCTCGTCATCCAAATATAGCAAACGAGTGTGGTTACCAGCGGCTATCTCGGCAGCATCGCGTCTGTACGAAGGAGCCCCAAAGTCGGATTTTGCCCTAGTGATAATGTATTTCCCGTATTTCGCTTCCGCCATTTTATGTAATCGTCCTTCCTTGCTCAATAACCATACCCTAATATTCCCGCCAATTCCAGCTCATTCCCCCTTTGAACACATTTGCGTTCATTTCATTACTGATGAAGAGATTGGCTTCCGGGAAGCGTTTAACCATAGCGTAATAGAAACTGGCTACGTCCTTTGTTCTTGCCAGTTCCTCTTCAGTGGCGACAAGATAGTCCTTGGTGAAATCGAATGAACTCGAGTCGAAGGGCATTCCCGGTTTCTGATGGCCAGGAATTGTTACCTCAGCATCCAGTTTTTCCAAGCGCTCAATATCCCGTATCCATTGCTGTCGTTCTTCGGCAGTAAGCTCGCACGTAAAAGGATGTGCTTGGTTGAAAAGAACATCGCTGCCGACCAGAGTCCGTATTGAAGGAATCCAGACTACTGTGTTGTATTTCATGTCCCCCATCACTTCGGGGATAACCTCGATACGTTCCCCTTCCAATTCGAAGTAGTTCTCGGTGAGAGATTCGATTTTGGCTGTCTTTCTGGGTACGTTTATAACTCCTATCACTTTTTCCCAGTGCTCTATTTTGCCAAAAAACTGTTTGTTGATAACACGGGCTACTGAAGGGAGCGCTACAACCCGGGCTTCCGGGAAGGCTTCTGCGATAGTGCCCACTCCAAAGTAGTGGTCGGGATGCGCATGGGTAATGTAAATCGTCTTAAGATATCTGCCCGTTTCCAATATTTCTGCGATTACTCGGTGGGCATTTGACAACGTCCACTGTGCATCGATGAGAAAAGCATCAGTTTTACCTGTCACGATTACGGAGGCAACTTCGAAACCACTTTCGTCGCTGAAGAAGACCTTTGTTGCCAATGAGTTCCGCCCATGCGTATTAAGCCTAACCTCCATAAGCTATCTCCTTCCTGACAAAGCTTTCTTCACTTCAAAAACAGCGGTTCAGATTGGAATAAGATGTCCTTTTTCAGTACTTGCTGACGCATCGTCTCCCTTCTCTTGTTTCTAAATAACATCCCAGGAATTCTTGGGACAGAGTAGCCCGAAGATTTGTTGTGGATAGTGTATCATACAACTGCTCCCGATCCGGCGACTCAGTTCTCAATCCAGCGACATTCTAATTTTCATATCTGTGCATAAGATAGTGTTGCTTGACGTCAGCTAACCGATGATTATCTCATCGAGGCGGCGCTTGGGTACATGGTGCACGCCTTCCCTGTCGCGCCAGTACTTGGTATCCCCGCTAAGGCCTATTGTCTCTATCACGACTCTTTCTCTTGGCTTGCCCAGAGCCAGGACAAGCAATATTTCGTATCGTGGGGGTATCCTCAAAGCTTTGCGAAGTCCTTCCTTTCGTATATTAGCAACAATACAGCCACCCAGACCCTTTTCGGTCGCCCCCAGCATGATACTTTGTGCCGCTATTCCAGCGTCGTAGTCGACAAAGCGGCTTATCTCTGTGTCCCCCAGAATAATAATGTACGCCGATGGCCTTTCCCCTTCGCCGGGACCAGACCAGCCTGTGAGATACGCGCCAAAGGTCAGATGTGGGAATATCAGCGAACTTCTTTGAGGCTCACAGGAAAGGATGTATTTAAGCGGTTGTGCATTCATTGCCGATGCCGAGTGTCTGGCAAGGTCAACAAGTTCTCTCAAAGTCTCAAGTTTTATGTCAACTTCTTCATAAAACCGCCGGTAGCTTCTGTTCTTTAATATTAAATCTCGTATCATCTTGAGCCCTCCTTCCTGTCATTGCGAGCCCCTCTTTTCTTGTCATTGCGAGCGAAGCGCGGCAATCTCACTGCCCCCCGACGAGATTGCTTCGGCACTATCGCGTCTCGCAATAACTTTTGTGTCACCATTTCTGCAAATCACTAGCATTCAAGTTAGCTTCTTTTTTATTCGGTCAGTTTAAAAACTCCTGCCCCGCGGATTTTCCCTTCCTTGAGCAAAATTAAGGCTTCGTTGGCCTCTTCCAACTTAAATTCCTGGGTTTCCGGGACAATGGGAATTTCGGCAGCCAGGGGCAGAAACTCTTGGGCATCTCTTCTGGTCACATTAGCCACACTTTTCACTTCCTTTTCATACCAGAGATGCTCGGTGTAGTCTAATTCCGGAATAGGCGTTGCCTTGCGAATGGCATTTATGACCACCCTCCCTCCCTTTTGTAAATTTCTTAAAGCTTGCCGCACCGGCTCCCCCACAGGAGTAAAGTCGATGGCACAGTTGAGCTTTTCCGGGGGAGTATCACCCGTCGCTCCAATCCAGTCCGCCCCCAATTTCCTGGCTAAATCCTGATGCTCTTTCTGGTTGGGTCGGGTAAAGACAAAAACCTTACCATCGGGATATTTATATTTGGCAACCTGGATAACAATATGGGCGGAGGCTCCAAAGCCATAAAGCCCAAGTACTCTGCCGTCTTCCATCCCTGAGAGTCTTAAGGCTCGGTAGCCAATTACCCCGGCACATAAAAGCGGGGCGGCCTTCACATCGGTAAAACTTTCGGGAATGGGATAGGCAAAGTCCTCTGATACTACGGTATATTGGGCATAGCCTCCATGGGCATCCTTCCCCGTCCACTCCGCTGTGTCACAGAGATTTTCCTCGCCTTTGAGGCAAAAGGAACAATGACCACAAGCCCAATTAATCCAGGCAATTCCCACTCTATCGCCTTTTTTGAACTTGCTTGCTCCCGGCCCCAAGCCTTCCACCCTTCCAACAATTTCGTGACCTAAAATCATGGGAAATCTTGAAGGAGAAACCCTGCCTTCAATTTCGTCAAGCTCGGTGTGACAGACTCCGCAGGCAGAGACCCTGACCAAAATTTGACCTCTCTCGGGAATAGGCTCGGGCAGGTCAACCAGCTCAAGAGGCTTTTCTTCGATTGGGGAGATTTTCTTGAGCACCATCGCTTTCATTTTTCCACCTTCCTTCCCCTTAGGCAGCAAAACATAAAGCTGCTTTTATGTCATACTACAGTGTGCACTAAAGCTATGATATCCCTTCATACCACAAAGACACTTTCATAAAGATTTTCCGAGATTTCGGCAAAGTTATCTCTATAAAGTTTCATCGTTTCGGGGAGATAGTCCAGTATGTCCTGCGCCGTTATCCCGTCCTCACCTTTATCTACTGCGGCGACATCGCCGGAAAATCCATGGATAAAAACGCCCATCCTCACTGCGTCCTCAAGGGCTAATCCCAGACCATACATGGCTGCAATAGTTCCCGTCAGGACGTCGCCGCTCCCAGCCGTGGCCATGCCGGAATTGCCGCTTACGTTGATGAAAACAGTCCCATCGGGATAGCCTATGAGGGAATGGGCTCCCTTTAAGATAATTATGGCATTGAGTTCCCTGGCCGTGCGTTGCAAAACATCTACCTTGTTTTTATTTATCTCGCTTATCTCCATTTTGGTAATTCTGGACATCTCGCCCAGATGCGGTGTAAGTATCGTTGGCGTTTTCCTCTTTTTTATTTTTCCTAAATCTTCAGCAATGGCAGTAATTCCATCGCCATCTATGAGCAGAGGCGTGTTAATGTTGGGGGTTAGCTCCCGCACCAACTCTTGTGTCTCCCCGGCTAAAGAAAGACCGGGACCCAGTACCACCATATCCACCATTTGGGAAAATTCTAAGAGCTCACCCTTGTCTTCCAGTGCTATACTCCCTGAAGGCGTCTCCTTTTGAGGAAGAAAGACAACCTCACTTCCCTTGCTTGCCAGGAATGGTGAGATGGATTTTGGTGTTGCCAGATAGGAAAGCCCACCCCCGGCTTTGAGGAAAGATAGGGCGGAGAAGTATGGCGCACCAAGATAATTTGGGGAGCCGGCAATAAAGAGAGCCTTTCCATAGCTGCCTTTATGGGTATCTCTGGCTCTTTCCGGAAGCTCTACCGGATTATTGATTGCTACCTTTATGGCGTGGGAATTATAGAGATCAGGTGGGAAAGATATATGCGAAACATACAACTTTCCGCAGTGCTCATACCCGGGATAAAGCACATTCCCCAGCTTGGGAAGCCCGAATGTCACAGTATAATCCGCCTTTACTGCCACACCCATCACCTCCCCGGTATCGCCATTTATGCCCGAAGGAATATCAACGCTAAACACTGTATTTTGGCTCTCGTTTATCAGTTGAATCACATCTTTGTATATCCCATTGACCTTTCGGACAAGACCTGTGCCAAATATGGCATCCACGATGGCATCACAATCAAGGAGCTCAAGTATTACGGAGTCGATTGCGCTGACCCGAGACATCTCTATGGGCATTCCGGATACTATTTCAAAGTTCTTTTTTGCCGCCCCTCTAAATTTGGTTTCATCATCTAGTAGAAAGACTTTTACCTCCCCACCATTAGAATGAATCTTCCTGGCAACAACAAGCCCGTCCCCACCATTGTTACCACCACCACAAAAGACAACGAATTTGTTGTTCTCTATGCCGAATTCCTGCAACATGACGAAATACACTGCCTGCCCGGCGTTCTCCATCAAAAGGTCTTGCGAGATGCTAAATTCTTCCGTAGCACGCCTGTCCAGGTCTTTCATTTCATCCACCTTAGCTACTTTCATTTTCACCCCCTTGTCGGCGATTGCCTGCAAGTTCATATTTAACTATGGTCATAGAGTCCTCAACTAGAATGGTACCTCACTCTTGAGAGAAAGCACAAGGGTGACACACAATCCAGCAGATATATCACTACCCTCAAACAAGTGACTTTATTACTTTGGGCTATCCCGACAGTCTGAGACATGTGGTAGCCTGACAGCTACTGTAGCAGTTCAGTAGAATTCTACGGGCTGAAAACTGGCGGCTGACAATTACCGATAGTATAATACACCTGTTCATAGGTTGGCTAACATGGGAAAGAAAATTCGGATAAGAGCGGGGACGATTGAAGCAGAGGCTGAGCTAAATGATACCAGGACGGCTCAAGCAATCTGGGAAGCCTTGCCTATTAAGGGCCGTGTCAATCTCTGGGGAGACGAAATATATTTCTCGATTCCCCTCAACCTTAAGTTAGAGGCAGGGCAAGAAGTGGTAAGCATAGGAGAGTTGGGCTATTGGCCTGACGGCAATGCGTTTTGTATCTTCTTCGGTCCCACTCCTGTAAGCCAGAGAGATGAAATTCGCCCGGCGAGCCCGGTTACTGTGTTCGGGAAGCTTATCGGCGACACCACTGTATTCAAAAAGGTAGCCGGAGGAACGGAAATCACCATCAGGAGCAGGGAATAGTCTCCTGAATATCCTTTAGGAGGTAAGGACGTTGGAAAACAAAGCAGAGACTAAGCAAGTACTGGTCATTTTAGGTAGTCCGAGGAAAAAAGGAAATAGCTCCACCTTAGCAGCCCGGATTTCCCGAGGGGCAAAATCCGCTGGCGCAGAAGTGGAAACTTTATTTCTTCAAGACCTGAAAATTAGTCCCTGCAGGGGTTGTGACACTTGCCAAAAGCATGATAGCAAAGGATGTGCGAACAAAGATGACATGCAAGAAATATACCCGAAGTTAATAAAGGCAGACGCCTGGGTCATTGCCAGCCCGGTTTATTGGTTTACAATGTCCGCTCAGACAAAGATATTTATGGATCGCTGTTACGCACTCCCTGCTTATACAAGGAATCCTTTTGCTGGCAAACGGATCGCCATCGCAATGAGTTACGGGGGTGTTGATCCGGTCAAATCCGGGTGTGTGAATGCATTGCGAACATTTCAAGATGCTTTTCGTTTCACAAGATCAAAGATCGTTGGTATGGTGTACGGCAGTGCGATGAAGGCCGGTGAAATTGAAAATAATGAAGCATTGATGCGGGAAGCTGAAGAACTGGGGAAACTGCTGGTGAGCCGTTAATTGGACAACAATGTCTAATTTAGGTATGATGCCCCAGAATTTTTGAGGCCGCTGGCGAAATCTTCTGCTTGTTTTAAGTCCTCGGCATTGGGCCTGCCCTTGTTTACTCCACCAACGAGCTTAGTTACCCTGTATGTATCAAGTCCCCGACAAGAAAATTCACCGATAATATCGAAACCTTTTCGTTGCAGTTTTTCTTTCAGCGGTTTATCGAAATTATGGATAAACTGTATTTTCCTTAGTCCACTTGTCGAAAAAATGAACGCTTTTTTGTTTCTTAGCATGGGTAGCATATCGACAAAATCTAATAGACTTTTATGATGTTTGCCAAAATAAATCCCTGAGCCAAAACCAATTAAGTCATACTGCTCAGGCATACTTGCATCCACTTGCTTCATCTGCAACAAGTCGGCATCAAGAATATTTGCCATTACCTTAGCAACTCGTTCAGTATTGCCATGGTGCACGGAGATATAGATTATTAGAGCTTTCATTATTTGTTGTCTTCCCTATTTCAAGTTTAAGTTTGACGGCAAAAGTTCTCCCGGACTGGAACCAACTAACTATTGCAGACAACCAGTGATGGCGTATTCCCAGGTTTCCAATATAGGCGCGCAACGCAACAGGCTTGTCACATATAAGAGCATCGCAGCTTCCGGTTGGGTTACCGGCTCAAAAGACTTGACACAGCAAGTACAGATGTAATATCCAGCTTAAATCCCGGCCCCATGCTGGTAGACAGGAACGCGCTTCTGATATATTGCCCTTTAGCCCCACTGGGCTTTGCTTTAACAATAGCTTCGATCGCCGCTGCCAGGTTCTCCAAGAGCTTGTCTTTATCAAAACTGATTTTGCCAATGGGCAAATGGATAATAGCTGTTCTGTCTAAACGAAATTCGGCTCTACCTTTACGAGCTTCATTCACAACACGAGCTAGATCTTGAGGCGGTACTACGGTGCCAGACTTGGGATTGGGCATCAAACCTCGCCGCCCTAAAATTTTACCGAGCTTGGCTACTTTAGGCATCATATCAGGGGTGGCAACAGATACATCGAATTCAAGCCAGCCACCTTCAATTTGTTTAATAAGCTCATCTGCTCCAGCATAGTCAGCACCTGCTTCCTCCGCCAACTTTATCCCCTCACCTTGGGTAAAGACGAGCACTCGTGTCTTCTTCCCCAGTCCATTAGGCAGTAGAATTACACCACGCACCTGTTGGTCAGCACTGCGGGGATCGACTCCCATCTTCAAATGGAGCTCGACGGTCTCATCAAATTTGGCGTAGGAAACCTTCTTAGCTAATTCGATCGCTTCTTCAGGAGAATAGGTCCTTGACTTATCTACGAGTTTATTAGCTTCCTGGTATTTCTTACCATGTTTTTCCACTTACTTATATCCTCAAAAATTTATTCTACCTCAACTCCCATGCTCCGAGCCGTGCCAGCAACAATGCTTGCTGCCTTATCAATATCAGTCGTATTGAGGTCCTTCATTTTATTTCGTGCGATCTCATAAACTGTATCTTTACTTATCTTGCCTACTTTCTCGCTTCCGGTATTACCGCTACCCTTTTCTATTCCCAAAGCGCGCCGTAATAGATCAGAAACAGGCGGCATCTTGGTCACAAAGATAAAGGAGCGATCCTCATATACAGTTATCTCAGCAGGAATGATGAAACCTTCTTGAGAAGCAGTTCGTTCATTATATTCCTTACAAAAAGCCATGATATTAATACCGTGTTGCCCTAAAGCAGGTCCCACAGGTGGTGCCGGAGTAGCTTTACCTGCAGATATCTGCAACTTAATGACCGTTTTAACTTTCTTCGCCATTACTGATTCTCTCTTTCATTGCGTTCTGGGTTCCTACTCAGGTGTTATATCTTTTCTATCCCCAGGAGATCTAACTCCACAGGCGTTTCCCGGCCGAAGAGCGATAGTAAAACTATTGCCTTACCTTTGTTCAGATTCACTTGCTCCACTTTGCCTATGAAGTCAATAAAAGGACCACTCGTTACACGTACACTATCTCTTTCCTTAAAAGTCATTTTAACCTCGGTAGGAGCTTCTTCCATGCGTCGCAGTATGGCATCCGCTTCCTGTTGAGGTAAAGGAACAGGTTTGGTACCAGCACTCACAAAGCCAGCGACCCCAGGGGTGTTGCGTACCATATCCCAGCTATGCTCGTCTAAGCTCATATTTACCATGATATAGCCCGGGAAAGCTTTTTTAGTCATCGTATGCCGCTTTCCAGCTTTGATTTCAATCTCTTTAGTTGTGGGTATCACCACATCAAATATCTTATCGCCCACATCCATATATTTGATACGCTGTTCTAAATTCCTCCTGGCCTGCTCCTCATGACCGGAAGAGACGTATAATAAGTACCATTCTCCATCAACCATTGATTATTAACCACCTACAAGCAAAAACAAATTTGTAAAGGCCAAATCCAAAGCGCCTAGAATGCCTCCCACAATAGCACACACAATGAGCACTAAAATACTCAACCTCAAGGCTTCCTGCCTTGTTGGCCAGTGCGCTTTTCGCAGTTCAGCCATTACCTCGGGAAAGAAACTGAACCTCGATTTTTTAGCCGGAGCGGACTTAGCACTCGCTTTCTTAGCGTGAGTTGTCATAAGTTACTTTGTTTCTCGATGAACAGTATAGCCACGACAATGAGGACAATACTTATTCAACTCCAGCCGTTGCGGATCATTCTTCTTGTTCTTTGTCGTAGTATATGTTCTCCGCAAACATTGACTGCAAGCTAGGTGGATAATTACGCGTAAATCGCCCTTCTTTTTAGCCACGTCTATTTAAAAATTTACAAAGTGCGTAGGAGTCAATATTTATGATTTATGCAATAACCTTGCTAATCACGCCAGCACCGACTGTCCTACCACCTTCCCTGATAGCAAAGCGTAATCCCTCCTCCATAGCCACGGGGTAAATGGTCTTAATCTTCATGTGAGTCAGGCTGTCACCGGGCATAGCCATCTCCACACCCTCAGGAAGAGTTATTTCGCCCGTAACATCCAGAGTTCTGATATAAAACTGGGGCTTATAACCATTAAAGAAAGGTGTGTGCCTACCGCCTTCCTCCTTGGTCAAAATATATACTTCAACCTCAGCTTCAGTATGAGGCTTGACCGTGCCTGGCGCTGCTAGCACCTGACCCCGCTCTATTTCATCTCGATCTATGCCTCGCAATAGCACTCCGACAGCATCGCCGGCTTCTGCTTCGTTCATGGTCTTATGGAACATCTCTAAGCTAACCACCACTATCTTCTTCGTCTCTTTTAACCCCACTATCTCTACTTCGTTACCGGCTTTGATCACCCCTCGTTCTATTCGGCCTGTGGGCACAGTCCCCCGTCCTTTGATACTGAACACATCTTCTACTGGCATCAGGAAAGGTTTATCCCTTTCCCTCTGTGGTAGCGGAATATAATCATCTATAGCATCCACCAACTTCCATATTGGTCCACACCATTGGCAATCTCTTTTTCCACAGCCACATTCCAGAGACTTAAGAGCACTTACTCGCACAACGGGGATTTCATCACCAGGAAAGTTATACTTTTTAAGCAAGTCTCTAACCTCCATCTCCACCAAATCTAACAACTCTTGGTCATCTACCAGATCTACCTTATTGAGAGCCACCATTATACGGGGAACTTCCACCTGCCGAGCTAGAAGGATGTGTTCCCTTGTTTGTGGCATAGGACCATCATCGGCAGCGACCACCAAAATAGCTCCATCCATCTGAGCAGCTCCAGTTATCATGTTCTTGATATAGTCAGCATGCCCGGGACAGTCAACATGACAATAATGGCGCGTCTCAGTCTCATACTCGATATGAGAAATAGCAATCGTCAGTCCACGAGCTTTTTCTTCAGGAGCATTATCTATGGAATCAAAGGTCCGAAATTGTGTAGAGCCTGCTTTAGACAATACCTGGGTCATGGCTGCAGTCAGTGTGGTTTTCCCATGGTCAACATGTCCTATAGTGCCCACATTGATATGTTCTTTGACACGCTCATAAACTTTCTTAGCCATTTTAACCTCCTTTTATCTCAAAGCCCACAACCAGATTCGAACTGGTGACCCCGTTCTTACCAAGAACGTGCTCTACCTACTGAGCTATGTGGGCAAGTATGCATGAAATTATATTGTAAGTCAACATGGATAAAGAGTCAACTAAGTATGTATGTTCTACTTTAGAACGTGATGTACGTGTTTAGTTGGCAAATTAACGGATGGATTTTAAAGGAATGCTTTGTGAAAGTCAAGAAGGAGGTGCGGAAGATGGAGACAGTAGCTGAAAAGGTATACATGGACTTGGTGGCAAGAGGCAAGGATATTGAGACTGCTAGACGCTGGCGACATTTAACTATGAAGTTTGAGGTTTGCTGTGGGACTAAGAGCAAATATGACAGGGATGATGTCATAAGGTATTTGTGCTACTTGCGTGAGAGAGGATATAGGCAGACTTCCATAGATGTGATGGTGCGACCTGTAAAGTTATTGGCTCAGATACAGGGATGGTATTTTCCCAGATTGGCAATGCCAAAGGTGAGAGATGGTGATGTAAGGCGACCAATGCTTAGCCATGATGAAGTTTGTCAAATGATTAGGAGAGGTAAGGAAGTGCTATCTGAGACAGAGCTGGCTTACTTGGCATTATCAACTACCTATGGTTTGCGACGTGAGGAGCTAAGTAATTTAGGCAGGATTGATGGTGAGGTGACCGTAGACACGGTTAAAGGTGGTCCGGTGACCACTCATGTGGTCCCTGGTGAAATAAAGCCTTATTTGGCGGGATATGAGCGGAATAGAGTGAGATATATGAGCTTAGTGTTTCAGAGAATGATTAAAAAGCTGAGTATTACTTTGACGAGTGGGAATTATGGTTGGCATGCAATAAGACGTGGATTAGCCACTGAACTTCTGTATAGAGATGTTAGCTTGATTAATGTGGTGAGGTTTATGCGGTGGTCTGATGGAACTGTGAAAGGCGGGTTTGGGATGCTGGCAATTTACGGTAAACGTAATCAAGAGGAAGTTGATAGGAGTGTTTTTAAAGTGCATCCATTTTTACCGATTTGGAGTGAAGGAGGTGAGTAATTGAGGAAAGCGATAGGTTTTAGCTTGAGGCGGAGGGCGGCGAGCAAAAGCTCGCGCCTCTTAGGGATAAGGTCTTATTTATCTGTATATATATTAACTTCTGTCCTTCTTATAGGCGTATGTTGCCGTTGGTATTTTAGGCGAGGAGTAGTTGATGTTTAAGACGAATGAGGAACGAAGGAGGGCTAGGTTTTGGCAGCGGTTGTTTACCGGTGCTGAGTCAGCTGATAGGCTGAGGTTTTTGACGCTTAATAATAGTGATGAGTCTATAGTTTTAGGTATAGATATTCTTAAATCGTTTAGTAAGCTGGTAAAGCGTATAAGGCGTAAGTACGGAGAATTCGAGTATTTTGGTGTAGTTGCCTGTGATGAAGATGAGCCGTTGCGTGAGCATATACACGTTATATGTAAAGGTAAATTTATGCCTCAGCTTGAGCTAGAGGATATGTGGATTGGTGTTCACAGAAGTATTAAGCCTTATATTGAAGCTGTCGATGATGTTGATGCAGCTGCTCGATACATTGGCAGTTATCTCAATATGCAGTCGTACCGTGTGCGTAAGTATATTATGAGTGCTGGTTGGGTGTTCCCTGGCTGGGTATCCTGGTCAAAGTGGTTTAAACGACATTATGGCGTTTATCCTGACCAGAAGTACCCGGGTATATTGGTAAAGCTGGCACGTATGTCCGAGAGAGTGCGTGATGAGATTATTATACCCGAGCTGATGAAAATGGAAGGTTTATAATGATTTATTTAAAAAAAATTTATGTTCTTACAAAAAAAACTCTTTGGGGCACAAATACTAGGTGATATAATTAAGGAAGGAGATAATTAGAAATGGCTAAGGCAAGAAATACTGCTAAGTATCACTTCATTGAGAATAGGAGGGTAGTACATAGAGGTATTACTGATAGACCACTAGAGGATAGAGAATACGAGCATCAACAAGAATATCATGGGGGTCATATTAAGCAGATAGGTAGGAGAACAACACGGGAGAAAGCTTTGGAATGGGAGAGAGATGGAGGAAAGAGATAGGGAGATGATATGTAGCCTCTTGGTGAAGTAATGAGAGAAGGTAAAGTATTCCAAGCTTATAGTGATGAATCCGGCATAAACGTCGGTGATAGATATACGTCTGTTTCTGTTGTTTCTGGAGAGGCTGAGGCACTGAATTATCTGCGAGATAAACTACGTGAAACGCTAAGAGATAAGAACGTAGATGAAGTCAAGTTCTCGAAGATAAGTAGGTATGGAAGCCCGGTTACAAAAGCTGCAGTTGATTTTGTTGGATGCGTAGTGAATGACTTTGCTATCTGTAATAGGGTAAGGATTGACACTATAACTACGGATAACGAGTGCCTAAATGGCGAGGATTATGATTCTGTTAGTGAACCGGATTTGGAGGGAATGTACTACCACGTGCTCTCCAACGTAGGTATAAGATGGGGGTGCACGAAGTGGGGTTTTTACCCAGATGAGAACTCAGGAGTGAATTGGAGTGAGATAGTCTCGTCTTTGAATATGCCTAGTATGTTGACTGCAGAAGGGGGTCAAAAACCCTTTATTGATAGAACTGATGAAGATGCGCAGTTTCAATTTTCCGAAGTTGAAGAGTTGAATTCGGTGGGAGAGCCGTTAGTTCAACTTGCGGACTTGTTCGCTGGGATGGCTCGCTTTTCACACGAGGATAACGGTGGCTGTGCTGAATGGGTAGAGAGGTCGAGAGATGAGAGACAAGGGAAATTGATACCGTCCATGGCATGGGATAAGGGAAATATACCGAAGTTAAAGGAGTGTCGTTATAGACTAATAGGTGGGTTGTATTCTCTTTGCCGTAGACACAAGCTTTATGTAAGTTTAAGAAGTGAGAAGCACTTGAGGACATGGAGGCCGCAAAGTCCTATTAATTTCTGGGATTATAGGAGAGGATATTAACTTTCTTTGGCTATGAGGGTTTTATGGGTTACGGTGCGTATGATGTTGGTTAGGGCAGGTTCTTATCTGGAATGAGGTATTGACAGGTATTTTTTCGAGATATAATAATGCAGTAAGGTAGGTAACTAGTAATGAGAATAGCAGCTGGCATTCTGCTGATAGTTCTGGGTATGGTCTTACTGATTAGTTTTGTTTATGTTCTGATTGACTATGGCGGTTATGGCCCGGCTTTTGACCTGTTCGCCATTATCGCTAGTGTGTTTATTGTTACTGGAGGGGTCTTTTGCCTTATGAGAAAAGTGTGGGGACTATGCTTCGCTTCGGCTTTGGTTGCCCTTTTATTTATGATTTTTTGGCTGATGGGTTCCTTTCTTGCTGAAGCTTGGTTGACTTGGCTTATCAGCATAATGGGGACTCTCCCAATAATATTCGTTTGTGTTAGGAAAAGGGAGTGGCAAGAAATTTCAGCTTGACTGGATTTTCCATACAGATTACCCCGTTCTTGTTAAAAATGAGGTTATTGACAAGTATTTTTGTCAAGATATAATAAAGTAAGGTGGAGCATTGGCTTTGGAGTATCTAGGGTTTATTCTGGATTTTAGGGTGTCTTATGGTGACTTGTCCCGGTCTTACCAAGAAAAGACGATATAGAAAATTCTAAAATTGGAGGTGTGTAGAATGGAGTATGTTGCATTAGTGCTGGGTCCTCTTATAGCTGGTCTGGTACTCGCGTTTAGTGGTGTGGTGCAACTCTGCGTAAGAAAGAAAACAGGCCCGTGGAAAGAGGGTGGTGCAAGTTTATTAGCTGGTGCCATTATTGCGGTAGTATCGGTATTTGTGATGAGTTTATAATGGTGCGTCTGATGGTGGTTAGACCAGATTCTTACCAAGAACGTGCTCTACCTGCTGAGCTATGTGGGCCTCCTGCGCTTTACAGTGGAGGGGGTAGGATTCGAACCTACGCAGCCCTTACGGGCGGCAGATTTACAGTCTGCTCCGATTAACCACTCCGGCACCCCTCCCCGATATAATCTTATCACGAAGTATCTGAAAAACCTAGCCCGAGGGGGGATTCGAACCCACCAACCTACCGATTACAAGTCGGTTGCGCTACCATTGTGCTACTCGGGCAACTTCTAGCTACAATTTTGGCTCAATAGTATAGATAAGGGGGAATTCTCTGTCAACTAAGAGACAATTGGAGGCAATCTCTTGTTGCATTATTCAAATGAATCATGCTACATTATACCAGTTTTACTAACTACCATCATCTTAAATTGTAAGCATGATAGATAATGCTTTATTAAAACAACTGCTGGAAGCAGGTGCTCACTTTGGTCACCACACCAGCTACTGGCATCCCAAGGCGAAGAAATATATTTTTACACAGCGCAATGGTATCCACATCATCGATTTGGAGCAGACAGTTACCATGTTAGAAAAGGCCTGTACCTTTGTCCAAGATTTAGCAGCTCGAGGGCAAAGCATTCTTCTTGTCGGCACTAAAAAACAGGCTCAACAGACCATAGAAGAAGAGGCTGTGAGGTGCGGTATGAGCTATGTTAATCAAAGATGGCTAGGTGGTATGTTAACTAACTTCACCGTCATACAAGCTCGGATCGACCACTTAGTTCGTTTAGAGAATAAAAGAGACAAAGGCGAGCTTGACTCCTTGCCCAAAAAAGAACGAGTGAAGATAGAAAAGGAAATTTCCCACCTAAATACTCAAATGGGGGGGTTTAAGGAAATGACTATCCTTCCTGGAGCCCTCTTCATCACTGATCCTATTAAAGATAAGATTGCCTTTACTGAAGCTAAAAAATTGGGCATACCCGTGATTGCTATTGTGGATACTAATTGCAATCCCGACGGCATCGATTATCCCATTCCTGCTAATGATGACGCTGTTAAGGCGATAAAGTTACTTTGTAGCAAAATAGCTGATGCCATAATTGAAGGTAAAACTGAAGCCTTTTCTGGAGAGGTGGGAGTTACCAAATTAGTTGCTGAAGAAACCATTGAAATTCTAGGTTCTTATACCTTTGAACCAGAGGAGCCCGGTGAACCAGAAGAGCCAAAGGAGCCAGAAGGAGAAATTGCACCTACATGAAAATACCAGTTGAAGTAGTAAAGGAGCTAAGAAACAGAACTAATGCAGGCATAGCTGACTGTAATAAGGCTCTGTCAGAGGTAGGTGGTGATATAGAAAAGGCAATCGAATTCTTGAAACAGCGGGGGGCAGCAATTGCTGAAAAGAAGAAGGATGTAGCCACAACCGAAGGCGCAATCGAAGCTTATATTCATCATACCAAGCGCATAGGAGCATTAGTGGAGTTAAATTGTGAAACCGATTTTGTGGCTCATACCGATGAATTTAAAGAACTTGCTCACGACTTAGCTATGCAGATAGCTGCTACTTCCCCACAATTTCTCACTAGTGAAGAG
>Ga0315544_1000819_pt1 | contig 26618 bp, 22 predicted proteins | sample SalMarSW160130MG_2_FD_202543 | JGI IMG/M metagenome (GOLD analysis project Ga0315544, IMG submission 202543) | Salt marsh sediment microbial communities from the Plum Island Ecosystem LTER, Massachusetts, United States - Salt Marsh Sediment SW1601-130 ... | reverse complement strand
AGTGCCTGAACGAAAACTGTCTTTTCCGCCAATATCTGCGTCAGACTCAAATTTTAACCCGCCACCGAACTTTGGTGGGTTAATCCTCGAAATACTACCCGTATTACTGTGGTTAAAATTTTCGTGTTGACTCGGGGCATCCATGCCCCTCGCCCTTGCGGGCAGCTTGATAGCTGTCCAAATCTGCTATCCTGCAGATTTGTCCTTGATCTTAACGAAAAATCCTAGTTTTCGTTCGGGCACTAATTACCTAAAACCTAAATCTTAAAACCTAAAACATGATAAATTCGGCTTTTTACGAACTCATTAACAGCTGTTAAGACACATTATTCTTTTCAGTCTTCTATCTACTGTAATAACCTTATTTTACCTCATATATTTCACAAGTCTGATTTACCGTATTTTTTAATTTGTTTGATATTCTTTTTGAAATATTCGGACTGATGGCGGCATGGCGGCTTTACTTGTGTAGCGAAAACCATCTATTTCTGTTTTGTTTTTTGTTTTACTTTGTTTTTTGTTTTCTTTTTTTTAAGACAAATTTTGTCTTTCTTTACAAATGCACAGAGCTTAGGATTATAATATTCTTTGCAATTTAAGGGATTATACAGCGGGCATTCAGGATGTTTTTCTGACATAGACTCATTTTTCCTTCATTATTTAGTTTCCATCCAGAAATTGCCCTTTTCCGCAATCTCTGCGTCAATCTGCGGAATTACTTGTGCGGCGTACCACTTGTACGCCTCCGCGTAATTCCTTGATTTCCTTGACCTTGCGAAAAATTGCTAATTTCTGTATTGGAAACATAATTTGTGCCTAATATAGATTTATGATTTATGGATGGGCACTATTTATTTTTTATCCGAAGAAACGAACTGTTCCTTATGCGTTACACAAGTAATAAATCTATAGCATGAAATCTTTAATTTTACAAGGTATTATGTTCACACCACAAATTTTATCCGCTTTCGGTGTGATTTTTCAGTAAAGATTTATTAGTCCCTATCTAATGTCACTTGGATAGTTCTTATTCAAGTGTATTTCGATGAAAGCGGCCCATCGACATATATTTTCTTCAAGGCGATATGAACCTTGACATTGCAGCGTGACCCAATATTTTAGAATTTATGAAATGTTTGAAATCGTATAAAAAACCGTGCTATAAATCCTAAATATTGGGTCACTGCAAAAAATGGTGCGATCTGATAAACCTATCGCCTTTCAGAAAACACATGGCGATGGTTCTTCACTGCTAACATGGTGTAAAAACATTGCCATGGTATGAGTTTACACAAAAATATGGGTGCGAAACTTGAGTTTAAAATAAATCGCTTTGACAATTAATTTGATACATTGTAATAAACAGCGCCAACGTCAGGGCCGTTTTTTTACATAGAATTCCAAATGTTTTATCAAAATAAAAAATTTAACTTGAAATGGATACATTTAACTCACTAAAAAAAGAACTTCTGCAGATAAACCAGGATATCTCGACACTTTTTTCTGATGCCGTATCGATAACCGGGATGTCTGATCATTCCTTTACAGATTGGCAAAAGACATGTAGCAATATTTATAAACAGATGTCGGAACAAATTATTCGTGTTGCTGTTGTGGGAACCATTAAATCCGGTAAAAGCACATTTATAAATGCGCTGTTCAAGGGCGATTATTTAAAACGGGGCGCAGGGGTTGTTACATCGATTATTACACGAGTGCGCAGCGGGAAACAGCTTAACGCCAAACTTTTATTTAAATCCTGGGATGAGGTTAATTCCGAGATAGATCAGGCCCTGGTTCTATTTCCATCTGTAGACTGGCGTACAGAAAAGAACAGGTTCGACATAAGGCGAAAAGGCGAGCGAATTGATCTTCAAAAGGCATTATCCTCTCTGGGCACAAAACATCTATTTACCAATTATTCCCGGAATCTTAACAGTGTTCTTCTAACCTCATACATTAAAGGATATGAAAAGGTAAAAGACATGATTTCCTCAGATACTATAACGAGTCATTATGAGGACAACAAGTTTACAGAACACTGGGCTTTTGTGGGTGACGGATCTATGGCGGTCTATCTTAGAGATATTGAACTGGAAATAGATTCAGGAAATATTGATTCCAATATAGAAATTGCCGACTGCCAGGGAAGCGATTCTCCCAATCCCCTTCATCTCGCCATGATCCAGGATTATCTGCTCTTAACTCATCTTATTATCTATGTGGTTAGCAGCAGAACCGGACTTCGGGAGGCCGACCTCAAATTTTTATCCATAATAAAAAAAATGGGGATTATGGATAACATCTTGTTTGTTATAAATTGTGATTTCAGCGAGCATGAATCGATCAACGACCTTCATGCTCTGGTTGAAAAAGTAAAAGAAGAGCTTTCAATAATAAAACCGGATCCAGAGATTTATTCAATATCAGCGCTTTTTAACCTTTTCAAAGTGCTAAATGGAAACCTGTCACAAAAAGATAGGCTGAGACTTGCGCAATGGGAAAAAGAAATGGAGTTTACAGATTTTTCAGACCGGGAAACAGATCGTTTTGAATCCTTGTTTTATAATAAACTGACCCGGGGAAGTTTCTCTCTGCTTTTGAAAAACCATCTTGAACGTCTTAGTGTGATTTTATCGGGAATGGCTCATTGGATTTTAGTCAATCAGAATATTCTTGCCGGAGATGCCGATAGTGCAAATGAATTCATTGAAAAAATAAAACATAATCAGATAAGGATGAACAAGATAAAGTCGATGATGAAAAATACGCTTGACGGTTCCATTCAAAAGATAAAGCGCGAGTTAAAATCAGATATTGATCGTTATTTTGACGTCCGATCCGGAGATCTATTAGGTGAGATTGTTGAATTTGTCAGAAACTATGCCGTGCCCTATCAAAAAAATGAAGAAAACCTTAAAGCAGCCGGTTTTTCAAACACCCTATATCTGGTTTTTCAGGAATTCAAACAGGCGCTTGACACTTATATGGCTGAAAAAATAAATCCCGAAGTAATCCATTTTGTCAGAGAAAAGGAGACACGGATCAATGAATATTTGGATTCCATCAGCAGTTCATTCGATTTCATGGTACAGGATGCTATCATTGAATATAATAAGATGATGGGAAATTTTGGAATTAACAAGTCTCGAAAGAGCCAGGAAAAAATCGGATTGCCTGACATAGACTCGATAAAGGGTATAACCGGATTAGCGCCTCCTCCGGCAGTTGCGTCCATGAATTATACGGCAAGAATGAAAACCGAAGCAGTTATACGTCTCTGGTTTTATACCGTTCTTAAGTTTTTTAAAAAATTTTTAAAAAAACCGATTCAAAGTAAAAACGAACAGGAAGTGCTGGCATTGAAGGATGGTATATTGCGTATGAAGCGTGAAACAGAAAAATCGGTGATTTTTCATTTCAAGGACTATCAGGAGAACATAAAATTTCAATATATATATAAACTTATTGAAGCGGCATCAAATAGCCTTTACGAAACGTTAATCGATCGCTTTCGGGTATATGTTACAGATCTTTCAGATATCGTCGAACTGATAAACAACAAGCTGATTGACAAGCAACGGGCATCTGAAATCTTGAAAGACATGGAGCAAACTTCAATGGGAATCGATGGCAGGATAAATATAATAAGAGAAAAGATAAAGTCGATCGGATTGACTGATGATTAGCAAAGGAGGTGTTATTATGGGTGATAAGGAAACCAGAATCATCGCCGTTGCAAATGAAAAGGGTGGCGTTGGGAAAACCGTTACGGTGATAAATCTTGGAGCAGCTTTTTGCAGAGAAGGAAAAACCGTTCTCGTTGTGGACATGGATCCGCAGTTTAACGCGACCCGTGGACTGGGTGTTGACGTCGAAGCCGGAATGCTGACGGTATACGATCTCATAAAAGATAATATATCGATTCGGGCGGCAGATGTGATTGTTCCGACAAAATGGGAAGGTCTTGATCTTATACCGTCCCATGTGGACCTTGCCGGTGCGGAGGTAGAACTGATTGACAAGACTGGAAGGGAAAACCGGTTGAAAGAAGCCCTTGATAGTATATCCGGAGAATATGATTTCATACTCCTGGATACCCCACCCAGTCTTTCCCTGCTGACCGTCAATGTATTGGCTTATGCCAAAGAGGTTATTGTACCGTGCCAGACACATCCGTATGCTTATGCCGCACTGGATGATCTCTTTGACACTATTTTTGCCGTTAAGGAGAATATTAATACGGATCTTAGGATAACAGGTGTTGTTGCGACCTTGTTTGACTCCCGGACAAGGATAAGCCATAACATTTTGGAAAAGCTGAAAAACGATGAGAGGTATGCTGACTTGCTTTTCGACACAGTCATAAGGGTTAATACAACGATTGCGGAAAGTGCTGATGTAAAAAAGCCTGTGATTTTTTACAGAACGACCAGCTACGGTTCATTAGACTACACGAGTCTTGCCCATGAATTGCTGGCATACTACTAACCCGAATATTTCATGAAGATTTTCGAGAGGCCTTTTTATTAGTAATGAAAACCGCTTGTTATTTACAATTTTGCTTCTAGTTGTCAGGTGACAGTTTGTACCGAAAATTTTCTTGTTCAATTTCTCAAAAATTTTCACCCTTCGGGCCAACCCCAAATAGAAAACCTTAGCCATGCCAAAAGGAACATTTCGCTTTTATGAAGAATTAAATGACTTTCTTCCAAAGCACAGAAGAAAAACTGATTTTGAAGCACATTTTAAAGGAAAAAGATCAATAAAAGATATGATAGAAGCACTCGGAGTTCCTCATACGGAAATTGATCTAATTTTGGTAAATGGAAAATCAGTAGATTTTAATTACATTCTCCGAAATGGAGACCGAGTCAGTGTATATCCTGTTTTTGAATCCCTCAATATTACGGATGTTACCCTGCTCAGAAAAATTCCACTTCGCAGGAACAAATTTATAGCTGATATCAACCTTGGGGATATCGTTAAATATATGAGAGTCCTGGGATTTGATTTATTTTACGACCCCTTACTTTCCACCCGTGAAATAATTGAAATATCCAATACAGAAAACAGAATAATACTCACCCAGAGCAGAAAGCTCCTTAAATTCAAAGAAGTAAACCATGGAATTTTTTTACGCCCGGGTACGACCCAGGAACAGATAAGACGAATTATAAATTATCTGGATATTAAAGATAATATAAAGCCTTTTTCAAGATGTCTTGGTTGCAACACCCTATTAAAGAGCGTATCAAAGGAAAAAATCTTAAATAGAATTCCTCCAAAGACAAAAGAGTTTTGCGATGAATATGTTCAATGCTCATCATGCGATAAAATTTACTGGAAAGGAACTCATTTTATAAATATGAAAAAGGTTGTTAGGCAAATACTTGGTGACTTCTCAATAAGTTCTGGTGTATTAAACGATCATATTGACCCGACCTCATAATTTATTGAGATGTTACAATACTTGACCAAATCGAATATTAATGCTTCATTACACACCGGACAGGAAATATGAGCAAACTCTCATCTCAACCATTTTTTAGACACCCTAATCTGGTTATAGCGCCCTGTAAATACGGCCACGGCGTTTTCACAACCGATTATATTCCGGCCCAGACGACACTGGAAGAGTGCCATCACTTGCGCATCAGAACAGGAGATTGCTCTGGTATTATAGATGACTATGTTTATGCTCTGGAGCCGGAGCATGACGATTCGGAAAAAGAATCCGAATACTATTCGCTTCCCCTGGGGTGGGGAAGTATTTTCAATCATGCCGACGAGAACAATACCGAATATTGGCACGATCCCGAGCGGGACCTGATCGTTTTTCATACGATAAAAGATGTTTCTGCCGGTGAGCAGCTTTTTATCAATTACGGCAAGGCTTGGTGGGAGACGCGTGAACTCACGCCCGACAACGACAAATGAGGCCGTCTGAATAAACAATTGGAAATCTATATTTCAAGGATAAATTCATCACATTACGGCTCGTGAAAAATTCGAGTTAGTTTTGCCGTAGCTTGATCAGACTATTTCTCGCAAATTCTATTTTAGGATCCATGGCCAAGGCCATCTCATAATATTTTATGGCTTTTCCTTTTTGGCCCATATCCCGATAATTTGAAGCAATATTGGCATAATCGATAGCTGAACCCGGGTCAAGCTGGAGAACCTTTTTGAAACATGCTATGGCCTTTTCATGCTCTTTAAGTTTGAAATGGCTGAATCCCATTAAGTTATAGATATCCGTTCTTTCTTTGTCATACTTTTCCGCATTTTTTAATACTGCAAGCGCCCTTCGGTATTCCCCCATTTCTTTGAGACAGACACCCATGTAGGAATAAATACTGGGGATGTCCTGTTCTTTGGGATCAAGTTCCAGAGCCCGGTTGAAATAGCGGAGCGCTGATGCCGGATTATTTAGAGCAAGGTGGCATGAACCCAGATAAAATTGGATGTAATATTTGCCCGGAAGCATTTTTTCTATCTTTGTAAGCTCATTAATAGCCATGTCAGGACTTTTGTTTTCAGTGATAATTTTGGCAGAAAACATCCCCACACTTGTTCCCAGGGCCCGCTCTCTGAAATGTGCCCCGGGTATAATGGTATAAAAAGCCGGTATTTCAAGCAACGGATGCATTGTATTGACGACAATGACTTCCATACTTTTTTTTGAGAGAGCAGATATTAAGTTTTGAACCTCAACCTTAATATTCTCATTCGAAATGTCAGAAAGGGTATTGATATCTATTTTTTTACCCGGGCTGATTATAAAATCGGCGTCCTCTACTTTTGTAAATTTTGGAAGGCCGCTGGCCACATAGTTGGAACCTGTATTAAAATCACCGGCAAGCTGGGCTACTTCTGTAAGGGCACGACTTAGGGCCTTTTCCGGGTCGGGTGTTGTTCCGGCTGTCCAGACTATTTCACTCTTTGCCGGGAAATTTAAAGGATCATAGGCCAGAACACCAACGGAAGGGATGCCCATGTCCAGAGAAAAATCTGAAATATAGAATTTTACGCCGTTATTTCTATATTTTTGTATCATTTCCACAACCATCGGGTCTGTGGCTGAATCCGCATTAATTGCCGGCATGTTCAGACGTTTTCTGCTGATGATTGAAGATACGTGCCGTTCAACAATTTCGCAGATACCCTGACTTATTGCTTCCTCAACGCAGTTGCCGGCCGATGGACCGTTGAACTCATTTATAGTGAAAAACCAGTTAAAAGGGATTGCGACTTCTTGATTCCGGGTCAGATTAAAGGCATGGGTCCATTTTAAAGGAAGGTCCTCAAATATCTTTCTGGATATTTCCAGATCATCTGAATCATCGTGTACGGACCGGGCGATCATCTCAAAAGAAATGGCTCTGTCTTTTATGTCACGGTATTTTTTAATAAAAAAGTTTTTTGGATTTTTATAGAAGCTAAAAAAACTGTATCTTTCGGCAAGCTCCATTACCGCACTGGCTTCAGACTGCTGGGGAGTAGCCCCTTTCCCCATCTGTTTTTTTGTTCCAATAATTTTAATTGCATCCTTACCGCAGCTACTGAAATAGACCGGAATACCCAATCTTCCATTATCGATTCTAACCGTGTATTCAAGGATATCAAGATTAACCTTTTTTAATTTTTCCTTGAATCTTCTGACCGTTTCTCCAGGTGAAAATATTTTATCCTGGTCCAAGGTAAAACGCTTAAAGGCGTCATTTAATATAATCTTGTGTGTCATAAATTTCCTTTTTTCAAACAACTTAAACTGATAAAATAAAATTTTAAATTTTTATAGGACTATAATACAAGTTTTAAAAAGATCAAAATATTATGAAAAATTTTTTTAAATTGACCGCTTTGGTACAATCTGATATGAGATAGTGATTATTTTGTGGGGATGTAGCTCAGTCGGGAGAGCGCGGCGTTCGCAACGCCGAGGTCGAGGGTTCGATTCCCTTCATCTCCACCAAATCCCCTTAACTAATTTAACGCCACGGAACTTCTACAATTTATTGAAAATAAAAGTATTTTTTAGACTTATATTTTTAACTCGGACATGGCCCCAGTGAAATAGAAAAAAGTTTCACGGGGTAAAAATAATGGAATGATGGAATATTGGAATGATGATTTAAAGAAGATGACATTTCTCTATTTAATTCCCGTTAAGAGGAATTTTACAATAACCAACTTCCCATTTTCCCAGAACCCAATATTCCAGTGTCCCAATATTCCAACATTCTCCCGCTATATAGCGGGATGAGCGAAGCGAACTAACTTGCACCGGTCATTGATGTGATATCCAATAATACTGCACCATACTCTGTGAGAAATATCCATGCGTTTGCCGTAAATGCAACGCGAGGTCCAAAAGGGAAATATACAAGCAAGGAACAATAAGATTATGAAACGTATCGCTAAAATTGAACGTGAAACAAAAGAGACCAAAATTACAATGGAGCTTAATTTAGACGGCGGCGGCAAAGATAAAATATCCACCGGAATCCCTTTTTTTGATCATATGCTGACACTTTTTACCGTTCATGGCTTTTTTGATCTTTCCATTGATGCCACCGGAGATATTGATGTTGATTTCCATCACACGATCGAAGATGTGGGTCTTGTCTTGGGGGATGCTTTTGACAAGGCTCTCGGCGATAGAAAAGGAATAAAACGATTCGGCCATGCGGTTACACCAATGGATGATGCCTTATCTTGTGTTGCCATTGATTTGTCTAAACGTCCCTTTCTGGTTTATAATGTTCCCCAAAAAGCAGATGTGGGAGGGGATAATTTCACGTCTCTTACAAAGGAATTTTTAAGGGCATTTTCAAACCGGAGCGGAATGAATCTACATATAAATGTTCTTTATGGAGAAAATGAGCATCATATTCTCGAGTCTATTTTCAAAACCATAGCAAGGGCTCTGGATCAGGCAACTTCTTTTGATGGTCGCTTAAAGGGCATTCGATCTTCAAAAGGTGTTTTGTAATAATGTATAAAAATAAATTGAAAAATAAAACAACCTTATGGATTAAAATTTTTCTTTTAACGGTTATACTGTTTTTTCCGGGATGCAGAAAAAATATCGTGGTCAAGGAAAATGTTCTGCCGACATCAGGCATAGAAAAAATTCTGATTTTCCCCTTTAAAAATATGTCCGCGGTGTATGGTGAAAATGTGAATGTCCGTTGTCCGATCTCTGGGAAGGTTTTCATGACAGGAAAGGTTGCTGAAGGGGCAAATAATATGCTTACGGAGCAGCTGTTTGTTTTATTGAAGGACCGAAAAGATATTGAGCTGATTCCCGCAAGTCAGTCTCAGGGAGTTGTGTCAGATCTGTTATCAGAGGATAAAAAAAGGTTGTCGGAACTAAATTTGTTGATAGAAACAGGACGTGCCCTGAAGGCCGATTTGGTATTGTCAGGGTATATTTTTTGTTTCAGGGAACGTGTGGGAGGCAAATATTCCGTGGATCTGCCTGCCTCTGTGGCATTTGATATCAATCTTATCCGTGTGGCAGATGGTCGTTTATTATGGAGTGATCATTTTGACGAAACTCAACGGCCGTTATCTGAAAACCTTTTTCAACTTGGCTCCTTTTTGCAAAGAAAGGCCAAATGGATTACTGCAAATGAGATGGCCGTGTCCGGTCTTAAAAATATTCTTAAAACCTTTCCTGTCTCAAATAAACCTGAACCAACACAGTAAACATATTACCCCAATCTTGCATGAAAATTAATGAGAATCTTCGCATATGAAAGCCTCCGACTCCTGCAAGATTCAGGTTTTAACAAAACACGAAAGTACAATTACCTGTAACTTTTCAATAAAACACAAAACCTTCACAAGGAAAATTTTACAGCATGATTATAATCCCCGCGGTTGATATAAAAAATGGAAAATGTGTGAGACTTCTTCAGGGGCGTATGGATGAAGAAACGGTATTTTCAGATAATCCTGCTGCCATGGCAAAAAGGTGGGAAGATGAGGGTGCAGAAATTATTCATGTGATTGATCTTGACGGTGCAGTTGAAAAAAGTCCGCAGAACTTAAATTCCATAAGGAACATCATAGAGCGTGTCACTGCGCATATTCAGGTGGGGGGTGGAATCAGAAACGAAAAAACGGTTGGATTGGTACTGGATCTTGGCGTTCAAAGGGTCATTATTGGCACTCAAGCGATTCGAAACCCAAATTTCGTGAAAGACGCATGCAAGGCATTCCCCGGCCGGATTGTTGTGGGCATCGATGCGCGAAACGGGCTTGTTGCAATCGAGGGATGGACAAAAACCACTAAAATTAAGGCAGTGGATCTTGCAAAACAATTTGAGGATTGCGGTGTCGCCGCGATCAATTTTACAGACATCCACAGGGATGGGATGCAGACCGGTCCAAACATTGATGAAACCCGGCGTCTGGCGGAAGCTGTCTCCATCCCTGTGGTTGCTTCCGGCGGCGTCTCAACAATAGAAGATATTAAAAATATACTACCGTTAAAAGAAGTAGGGGTGGTGGGTGTTATCACCGGCAGAGCGTTGTACAGCGGAAGTCTGAAACTTAAAGAGGCTATTGAAATTGCAAAATAGCAGAATTAAGGTATCAAATATAACTAATTGAATTGATTTAAATACCAATAAAACTTCTTGACAAAATCGAATTTAGTAATTATTTTTTTTAATTATCCTTCAAAAAACATGATTATTAAAGCTTAATTTTTGATGGAACTTATTTATAGAACAGATACAGATCTTCGATTATTTCAACTTAAGCACATATTAAGCACATACGAACATGTGCAAAACTTCATCCCATTTACGATCCTTCCGTTATTGTCAGTCATTCCGGTTTCATAGCGATGGAGGTTGGTCTTTTTGACAATTTATATTCCCGAAGATAAAGTTTCAGAAATTAAGAATACAGCTGATATCGTTGAGGTAGTTTCGGAAGTTGTGGTTCTGAAAAAGACCGGTAAGAACTATGTTGGCCTTTGCCCGTTCCACTCGGAAAAAACCCCGTCTTTTACCGTTAGTCCGGAAAAACAGATATTCTATTGTTTCGGGTGTGCTGCAGGTGGGAATGTTTTTAGCTTTCTTATGAAACACGATGGCATGTCTTTTCCTGACGCAGCCAAAATACTTGCCGGACGATATGGAATCGACATCCCGACCACTACAATGTCTCCAGAGCAAAAACGGCGGGTGAGCCAAAGGGAAAGTCTTTTTGCCGCGAACAGAGAGGCCATGGAGTTTTTTCGTAAGCAACTTCTTGATGATATTTCAGGAAGACGAGCAATGGAATATCTTAAAAAACGGGGAATAAACAAAGAGATATTCGATAATTTTTATTTAGGATATGCGCCCAAAGGTTGGGACAATCTATTACGTTTTTTTACAAAAAAGAATATTTCCCTTGATCTTGTTGAAAAAGCTGGCCTGATTGTTTCAAGAAAAGAAAAGAGTGGTTTTTATGATCGTTTCAGGGATCGTTTAATATTCCCAATTTTTGATTTAAATATGCAGGTGATCGGTTTTGGCGGGCGGGTAATGGATGACTCCCTGCCAAAATACCTCAATTCTCCGGAAACACCGGTATATAACAAAAGTCGTTCTTTATACGGTTTGCACTTGGCAAAAATGAAATGCAGGGAGAATGAAAGGGTCTTCATAGTTGAGGGATATTTTGATCTACTAGCACTTCATCAGCATGGTCTTCAGGATTCAGTTGCAACTTTAGGTACATCCCTTACACCCGAACATGTTCAGCTTCTTAAAGGTTTTGTCGGTAAAGATGGCAGGGTAATACTTGTGTTTGATTCAGACGATGCCGGTATCAAGGCTTCTAAGAGAAGCATAGAGGTATTTGACAAAGGATATATTAATGCTCAAATTATTATTTTACTTGATGGATATGATCCGGACTCATATATATTCGAATTCGGGGTTGAATCCTTTCTGGATCTCGTTTCCGAGGCGCAGGGTATCATCCCCTTTCTCATGGATTCTGCCGTGAAAAAGCACGGACTTTCCATTGAAGGAAAAATTCGTATAATTTCAGAGATGAAAGAGCCTCTGGGATCTATTAGTGATAACATACGAAGATCATTATATATCAAAGAACTTGCCGAGTGTATAAACATTGATGAATTCGCTGTTCTTGAAAAGATCAGGAAAATATCGGTTCGAAATAGGGATAGAGCAAAAAGGCCAACTTGGCCAAACACTGATTTGGGACGCGGTCATCACAAAACAAGTTTTCCGGATAAGGCTCAAGAAAAAGTCTTTCAAGGCAAATGGGATAAGCTGGAGCGCCAGATCATAGCAATGATGCTTCAATTCCCGCAAATTTTATCCGAAATATATGAGCGTAATATACTCGATCTTTTTGAAAATAATGCCTTAAAATCAATTGGTCAGGTGCTTTTAACGCATAAGGATGACGCAAAAATACAAGCATCTGATATAATTAATTTAATTGAAGAAAAAGAGCAAAAAAACATTGTCGCCTCTCTGGCAATTGGAGAAGATATATGGGATCATGAAACATGCATTGGCATTATCACTCGATTTGAGTCGATCCGAAGGAAAAGTGAAAACAAGCTGTTAGAAAAGATAAAGGCGGCTGAAAAGGACAACGACCTTGAGTTGCTCGCAAAATTGTTGAATCAAAAACAAAAAATAGCACTATTAAATGAAAAAAAGAAAATGGCGCTGTTGAAATAAAAGAAGAAAAGAATGGAATCTGCAGGAGGCTAAAGTCAATGGCAAAGAAATCTGCTAATAATCGGGAAAAAAGAAAGAAGATTCCCAAAAAGACTCTTGAAAAATTGATTTCCAAAGGAAAACAGCGGGGGTTTTTAACTTATGATGAAATTAATAAGGCGCTTCCAGATGATATGCTTTCCGAACAGATTGATGAAACGCTTATTATGTTTGATGATCGTGATATTGAAATAATAGACGAAAAAAAGAACAAGTTGCCGGCCAAAGTAAAAAAGGTCAAGATTTCTGATACTTCTGTTTCTGATTATGGTTCCGTAACCGACCCTGTTAAAATGTATTTGAGAGAGATGGGCTTGGTGACCCTTTTGAGTAGAGAGGGAGAGGTTGTTATCGCAAAGGAGATAGAAGCCGGTGAACAGGAAATTTTAAAATCACTGATAGATACGACCATAGGAGTAAAATGCATTTTAGAGCTCGGGCGAAAGATTGAAAACGCTGAGTTGCGTCCAAGACGAGTATTAAGGGATGTAAGGGAGATCGAAGAAGGGGATGCATATGTTGAGGAATCGATTCAGATCGAAAATTATTTAAAAACCGTACATTTAATTAAAGCTATTGATGATGAAAACAGAGCATACAGGAAAAAACTTTTTTCTTCTAATCTGGATCTCGATGAAAAGCGTCGTATAAGAAGGTGTATCTCTCGCAGGAATAAAAAAATTTTCGATCTGCTAAAAGATTGGCGGTTTGAAATAGGAGTTTTAGATAAAATCGATAAACTTATCAGGGAGCAGATCGAATGGATGGATTCCATGAATCGAATGATCTTGATGTGTGCGGACACACTTAATGTATCCGTAACAGAGATCCGTTCCAATCTTAACACCAAGAAAAAATTTATCAAATGGCTCAGTTCCCTTAGTGAACTATCCAAAGATGAGATTGCTGTACTATTCGGAGATCTTGAAAATATTCAGGATCAGCTTGCAGAGAGGGAATATGCCATCAAGGCAAAGAACAGGACATTAAAAAGAATTGTGTCCAGCATTGAAGAAGGACGCTTTAGAGCAAAACTTGCCAAAAGTGAGCTGACCAAAGCCAATTTACGCCTGGTGGTCAGTATTGCAAAAAAATATACCAACAGAGGCCTTCAGTTTTTGGATTTGATCCAGGAAGGAAATGTCGGTCTTATGAAAGCCGTCGACAAATTCGAATATCGCCGCGGCTATAAATTCAGTACATATGCCACATGGTGGATAAGACAGGCCATAACAAGGGCGATCGCTGATCAGGCAAGAACAATCCGGATTCCGGTCCATATGATTGAAACAATAAACAAACTTATCCGTACTTCCAGGTACCTTGTACAGGAGCTAGGACGAGAGCCTACTCCTGAAGAAATAGCGGAAAAAATGGAAATTCCCTTATTCAAAGTGCGTAAGGTTTTAAAGATTGCAAGAGAACCCATATCGCTGGAGACGCCTATTGGTGAGGAAGAGGACAGCCATCTCGGTGATTTCATAGAAGATAAAAAGTTCATGTTGCCTTCGGATGCTGCTGTAAGTCTGAATCTAGCCGAACAGACGAGAAAGGTCCTTGCAACATTGACCCCGCGTGAGGAAAAGGTACTGCGTATGCGGTTCGGTATTGGTGAAAAGGCGGACCATACTCTAGAAGAGGTGGGTCAGGATTTTGCAGTGACACGTGAAAGGATCAGACAGATAGAAGCAAAGGCCCTGAGAAAACTTAGACATCCTACCAGAAGTCGTAAACTTAAAAGTTTTATTGAGAACTTAGAGCAAACATAGCTTGACAAAATCATTTTCTGAAGTTAGATAATCTATTTTTATGTTGCCTTATGGGCCCATAGCTCAGCTGGCAGAGCCACCGGCTCATAACCGGTCGGTCCCTGGTTCGATTCCAGGTGGGCCCACCATTTTTATTGTGGACTTTTTAGGCCCCTATTTTTTTCCCTTACGGTGATTGCATAATAAAATGACATGATCTTATGTCTACCTTTCGGCATTGTTAATATAACTTGCAGGCTAAATATGCAAAAGAATCAAGGCGTGGTTATAACAAATAACCACGCCTTTTTCGTTGATTAAAAGTTGAACCAAAAAATATACAAATTGTAGAGTGATTTTATGGAAGCAAAAATCTTTGATATCATCAAGGCAATGGAGACAATTGCTCCAATCTGGCTTGCAGAAGAATGGGATAATGTCGGACTGCAGGTTGGGCAGAAGAACTGGCCGGTTCGAACGATCTGGATAGCTCTGGACCCTGGCCCGGATGTCGTCAATGATGCCTGCAGAAATGGCGTTGACCTTTTAATTACGCATCATCCTCTTATATTTCATCCGTTAAGGTCTATCAATTTAAATACGGCTGTCGGCTCCATAATTCAAACGGCAATCCAGCACCAAATGGCTATATTTTCAGCTCATACCAATCTTGATAATGCAATTGATGGTTTGAACGATGTCCTTGCACGACGGATTGGGATTAAAAACCTGAAAGTGCTCGGGAAGGTCGGTGCCACGGAAAATTACAAACTGGTATTGTATGTACCTATGGCGTATGAACGACAGATTCTAAATTCTATTTTTGAAACAAAGGCCGGTGAAATAGGTTCGTATACATGCTGTTCGTTCAGAAACAAGGGTACAGGTACATATAGACCGGGATCTTCATCAAAACCGTTTGCCGGTAAAGTCGATGAAATTTCCCATGTCGATGAAATCAGAATCGAAACAGTTGTACGAAAGAGTGATTTAAACAGCGTTATCGAACATGTAAGGAAAAATCATCCATATGAGACTATGGCATATGATATATACCCACTGATAGAAAATGAAGACATGCAAGGTTCCGGCAGGATCGGAGATCTTGGTGAAAGCACAGAACTTATATCCTTTGCGCGATCAATTAAAGAAAAATTGGGGCTTAACTCAGTAAAAATTGCAGGAAATCCTGATTTAACAGTAAACACAGCAGCTGTCTGTACGGGAAGCGGTTCAAGCCTAATGAACAATTTTATTTCATCCGGAGCCCAGGTTTATATCAGCGGAGATTTGCGGTATCACGATGCTAGAGCTGTGGAAGCTGCAAATCTTGGGCTTATCGATATCGGCCATTTTGCATCGGAGCATTTGATCGTCGATGTGCTTGCAGACCGACTTGAAAAGATTTTGTCTAAAGACGGGTTTTATGTAAAAGTTGAGGCATATGGACTTGAAAATGACCCGTTTATGATATTATAATACAATAATATTGTACGAGTCGGAGGCTTTCATATGCCCCGAATAAAGTATGGAGTCGGGTCAATATGATTGTTTAATTCACCAGAACTTATTGAGAACTGACATATTCGAGACGTAATTTTAATAGGTATTGGGCAATATGAAAGAACAAATTTCTTTGCTTGTTAAGCTGCAGGTAATAGAGACAGAAGCCGGGAACATCAAATCAAAACTTAATGACACACATAATAAGCTTGAAGCTCTGGATGCAGGTCTCAAGGAGTTTGAACGAACCTTAGAAGAACAAGAGTCTATCATCGATAAGTTGAAGAAACAGTATAGGGACTATGAATCTGATTTGCGAATAAATCTCGACAAGGAAAAAAAGACTCAGGCAAAGCTTAGATCTGTGAAAACAAATAGAGAGTATCAATCATTATTAAAGCAAATCGAAGAGGAAAAGGCTAAAAATTCCGAAATTGAAGATAAGATGATAGAATGCCTGGATCGCATGGATGAAACTGAAAAGATCATTGCAGTGAAAAAGGATGAATATTTACTGCTCTCCGATAGCGTAAGGAATGAAAAAGAGATCATAAAACGGGAATCGGAACAGGGGAGGATAAAGCTTTCGAAACTTGATAAAGACCGGGAGAAAGTTTCCAGTATGATAGATCCGGAATTAATGAAAAAGTACTTAATGACAAAGAAACAAAATTCGGGAGGACTTGCGGTGGTACCGGTTAAGGATGCTCTATGTCATGGATGTAATGTGAATCTTCCTCCCCAGTTGTATAATGAACTTTTTCTTGGCGACAGCTTGAAGTTTTGCCCCAATTGTCAGAGGATTATATACTTGAAAGAATCTTGATTTGTAATAGGAAAAAAAGGAAGCAAAGCTCAAAGACAAAAAATACGGTCCGAGCAGCCCAGATGATCGCTGGATCATTAAAAAATCCAGAGGAAAGTCCGAACACCATAGGGCAGGGTGCTTCATAACGTGAAGTCGCGGCAACGTGAAGGAAAGTGCAACAGAAAATATACCGCCCCGCATTTAAGCGGGGTAAGGGTGAAAAGGTGCGGTAAGAGCGCACCAGTTTCCTGGGTGACCGGGAAAGCTTTGTAAACCCCACCCGGTGCAAGACCAAATAGAGGAGCGTTTGAGAGCGGCCCGTTTGAGCTCCCGGGTAGGTCGCAAGAGGTGCCCGGCAACGGGCATCCAGAGATGAATGATCATTATCCAGTCCGGGGCAACCCGCATTGGGTACAGAATTCGGCTTATTGGCTGCTCGGACCGTACATAAATGTTATGATCTTTATTCATGAAGATACCTCGTGAGGTGATGCATATGCTTCATATAGAAGAACTCAAGGTCGAGGTCGGCGGAAAGACAATATTAAACAACGTTAGCATGGAAATACCCAAAGGGCAGACCCACGTACTTTTCGGACCCAATGGCTCCGGCAAGACCAGTTTGATGATGACCATTATGGGATTTTCCGGATATAACGTGACCCATGGAAAGATTATGTTTAAAGGTGAAGACATCACCGGAATGCCAATAAACGAGCGGGCTCGACTCGGTATCGGCGTTTCTTTTCAGAGACCCCCGACGATTAACGGGTTAACCACAAGAAATATTGTTGAAATCTGTGATGTAAATCGCTCAGTAGATGTTAATGAACTGGCAAAAGAGCTTAATTTTACCGATCTTCTTGACAGAGATGTAAACCGAAATTTTTCAGGGGGAGAAATAAAACGTTCCGAACTGCTTCAGCTTATGGCACAACAGCCGGATCTTGTTCTTCTTGATGAGCCCGAATCAGGAGTTGACCTTGAAAGCATTGTTGTTATCGGTAATACAATCAATTCACTTTTGGGCAGGCAAATCAAATGTCCCCAGAAGAGACCTCATAAAAAGGTAATCGGGGATCGGGGAAAATCCGCACTTGTTATCACCCACACCGGGAATATACTTGATTATATCACGGCGGACAGGGGACAGGTTCTCTATAATGGAGTTTTATGTTGTTCGAGAAACGCCAGAGAAATTCTAAAGTGGATCAGAGAATACGGATATGAGGAGTGCGTCAGATGTTCAAACGAGATAACGTCTTGGATATAACTATTGAAAACTACAACGTTGATGCAAAAGATCATGCCTATGTTGAAAAGCTTTCACAAATCGAGGCATCAGATGCAAAGCAGCTTTTAGACGTTGGTGTGGATATTGACGAACATGATCGTATAGGCACCTTTATTCAAAAAGACAAATCCGTGATACACTGCAAAACCAGGCAGGAGGGTATCGAAGTCATGGGCATATCCCAGGCCCAGGAAAAACACGGATGGCTTTCAGATTATATGTGGAAAAATATATCTCCGGATACCGATGAGTTTACCCTACAGGCCAAGAAAAATTCACACGAGGGTTACTTTATTCATGCCCTTGCCGGTGTTAAAACAAAGTATCCGATCCAATCATGTCTATATATTGCCAAAGAAGGATTTTCACAAAATGTTCACAATATCGTAGTTGCGGAACAAGGATCGGAGCTACATATCATTACCGGGTGTGCAACCGCTCCTCACCTGGTTTCAGGTCTGCATGTAGGAGTTTCTGAATTTTATGTAAAAAAAGACGCCAAGCTTACTTTTACCATGATTCATGACTGGGGGGAAAAGATCAATGTCCGACCAAGAACTGTGATCCGGGTTGAGGAAGGCGGGACAATCATCTCTAATTATATTTCCTTAAAACCCGTAGGTTCTCTTCAGATGTTTCCGACCACACATTTGAACGGAAAGGGCGCTGTTGCTCGATTTAACAGTGTTCTTGTGGCAGGACCGGGGAGTTTTCTGGATGTGGGTTCACGGATTGTGTTGAATGCTCCTGACACCCGCGCTGAGATAATATCGCGCGGAATTTCATCAGGAGGATCAATCATTGCCCGTGGTGATCTTGTGGGCAAAGTTGCCGGCATTAAAGCACACCTGGAGTGTAACGGTTTGATATTAAATGACGGGTTCATGCAGGCTATTCCAGAGCTTTCCGGATACGTTCCCGGTGTGGAAATGTCTCACGAAGCTGCTGTGGGTAAAATCGATCAACAGGAAATAGAGTATCTAATGGCAAGGGGTCTTGATGAAGAAGAGGCAATATCTACAATTGTTCGAGGGTTTTTAAATGTGGACATCGAAGGATTGCCGACGGATCTGAAAAAGAAACTTGACGAGACAATTTCTGAAACCCAGAAGGAAATGATGTAGATAATGAAATTTCAGAAAACTGTTTGCGATATCTCTTTTGCGGAGAAAGTTAGAATATTTTCTCACGATTATTTGAAAACTTGCATCTATATTTCAAATTTTGATTCTTCCCGGTATCTTTTTACCAAAAAGCTTTTTTCAGAACTGATAGCAACTTCCCAGGTTCTGGAAGACTTCCTCGATTTTCACGGCGCTAAAAACAACAAGGAATGGTTTTTTTACAGGGAACTTTCCGCTGCTGTCAGGCATCTGAGCCTTGGAGGCTACTCTCAGACACATATTTTAAATCGTCTCGATTTCTATGGTCTCCCAGATACTAAAATTTTTGAAAAGGAAGGCACTTCTACGCTTTATTTTATAAGAAAGACTATAATGAAATTGGCCCCGGTTATTCTGAATGAGGCCCGCCGGCTTAATATCCCTATACCTGACGAGAGTTATGATATGGCTGAATTTCCCGGTATTATAACCGGCGAGATTCTCGATTATGATATTGATGATACGGATAAGGACCAACAGAAAAAGCATATCGTTAAAATTGCAAGTGAATTTTTAAGCATCGCTGCAACGTTTGATCTTCTCAAATTTTATGAGCCATATGATCTGAAAGAGATATTAAAGATTGTACCGGAAAAGGTCAATGAAGTGAATATGAGGCGTTTTGAGATGCTTGTGCATAACCTTCAATCTTCTTTTGATACATATGTGATCCACGGCGGATATAGGTTTGGCAACAGAAAGCTCAAAGATTTGCGGGGTTATTTTTCGGTTGTATTTCACCTTCTTCAAATGATCGGAAGGCTGTTACATTTTTATGAGCGGCATCTACATAAAGCAGGATATAAAAATATTTACAAAAAAGTTCAGGATCGATTATCCGCCATGATTGATCCGGAAGAGCTTCTTGACCGCACCATTAATTACGGATTCTACTATGTCTGCCACTTTCTTACAACCGGTAAAGAACTGGCCCGGGAGATACTCAATGAAAATATTGAGCGTTCTTCCATTACAGTGGGTGTTCCTGTAAAGCTTGGCTTTCACAGCAGGCCCAGCCTTTTGGTGGCTAAAACCGTTCAGCACTACGGGGGGCAGGTGGAACTCTGTGTCGGCCAAGACCGGTTTGATGCCAGCAGTGTACTGGATATTCAATGGGCAGGGGGCAAGATACAAAAAGAAAACATTACCGAAGTTACTTTTGAAGGTGACACCCGGGCATTAAATGATATTGAAATCCTTGCAGGTGTCAATTACGGTGAAGATACAATGGGTAAAGGGATTCCACTTCCCAAGGAACTGAAATACCTGAAGTAGATAAAAATGTTAAGTGTAAATGATAATCGACAACCCATAATATAGTCCGGAAAATCCAGAATAGTGCCTAAAGTGAACTAAAGTTTGAAGTGGCTAAAGCCCGCCCTGGTGCGACTCGTTCATATATATTGATCTGGCATAGGCATCATTACAAACCTAACTTTTTGAGTATAAAGTAATGGTGATCGGTCTGGGCCAGGGTTAAGGTGTCGCTTCGCTCCATCTATTTATATAAGAGTTGGCAGAATTCCACAACTTTAGGCATTTTAGATCACTTTAGATCATTTCACACTTTTTTAGTTGTAAAGTTTTTTAACATAAAAAGCACAAAAATTAAAAACAAAAGACTAATATGGTTTCTGCAATTATTGTTGCTGCCGGCAAAGGCATCCGGATGAATGACACGATCCGCAAGCAGTATCTGGACCTTGCGGGCCGACCGATTCTGGCTCATTCGGTAATAGCGTTTGATGCATGTGATCTGATAGATAAAATCTTTCTTGTTATCCCCAAAGAAGATATCGAATATTGCCGAAATACCATAATTCCCTTGCTGGAGCTTAAAAACGGGGTTGATCTTATACCTGGCGGTGAAGAGCGCCAGAATTCAGTATATAATGCACTTCAAGCCATGGATAAAAAGACCGACACGGTCGTTGTCCATGACGGCGTGCGTCCTTTTATTCAGCCTGAAAAATTGGAGTCGTGTATACTCGGCGCAAGAAAATTCGGTGCATGTATCCTTGGCATACCTGCCGGCGATACTATTAAGTGTGTCGGTAAATCGGGCTTTATTAAAAAAACACTTGCCAGAGACAACATCTGGTTTGCCCAGACCCCCCAGGCATTTAAATATGAATTGATCAAAAAAGCCCATGAAACTGCGCGGTATGATGGATATACCGGTTCTGACGATTCATTGCTTGTGGAACGGCTGGGGATTGATGTAAGAATTATTAACGGCAGCAAAAACAATATAAAGATTACTGTCCGGGAAGATCTGGTTGTTGCACGGGCTATGCTTGGTGCAATAACTGGATAAGGATTTGTGATGCCTATTTATGAATACGAACACTTAAAAAAACCATGCTCACTGGGCAGAGTATTTGATGTGAAGCAGTCGATTCGGGACAAATCATTGATGCAATGCCCCAACTGCGGTGGGCCGGTGCAAAAACTCATTTCTCGAATCAATATCAGCACACCTAAAACCAACAGCGAACTGCGCGACCTCGGTTTTACCAAGCTTGTAAAAAGAGATGACGGCGTTTATGAGAATGTAACGGCTCGTGATGGTGATCGTCGCATGGTCATCCGGGGTAAATCCGAAACCCTGCCGGATTTGAAAAAAACGATTAGAGATTAGCTTACATTTGGAGAAAATATGCACAAAAAAATGTGCATCATGCCCAGATTATTGTGCTTATTTATAAATAATTTAAAAGATTCTGCTCATCGCATTTATCCAATCTGCTTCAAAAGAAGTTTTTTTTTAAAATTTTAAAAAAGATTAACAATCCCCATTAGATAAAAATTCTCCTATCGATAGGGGCATAAAGCTCCCTATCCGCCAACTTTAGTTTTCACCATTAACTCACATAATTTAAAATCTGGGAAATCTTATAACCTCCTGAGTTTAAAAATTTTATAATGGGAACCTGTTTGTGAAATCATAATGGAAAAATGGAATGCTGGAATATTGGGGGTAAGAACGGCAATAAACCATTTTAATTCTAAAACTCCTTCAAACCCATCACTCCATTACTCCATCATTCCATTATTCCAATTGGGGCGAAGCCCCTAAGTTCTTTCTGGCATGATTCTTGGAGGAGCTTTTTCTCGATTGGGAATTCCCATTGGCCTTTTAGTGTTCGGAACAACAAACTATTAATCAAAAGGAGAAAAAAATGACAAAAACAAAAAGGTTGGTATTCTTGTTCATTGCAGTTGCAATCGTTATGGTTTTTATTGGGCCTTTATGGGCTGTAGACGCGGGAAAGATCAATTTGAACAAAGCAACAGTAGAAGAGCTAATTCAACTCAAAGGGATAGGTCAAAAATACGCAGAAAGGATCGTGGAATTCCGTGAGAAAAATGGACCTTTCAAAAAGACGGAAGATCTAATGAATGTTCCGGGTATCGGTCCCAAGATCTGGGAATCGAACAAAGACATGATTGTTGTAGAATAATAGTATGAAATCTGCGTAGTCAACCATTCCATATATGTGTGTGGTTGACTACGCACACAACATAATTGAAGCGACTCACTCGCGTTATATAAAATTTTGAAACGATTTTATTTTTTACTTGACATACTTCTCCAAAATATGTTCAACTGCTGAACACTCAAAAGACAAACGCCTACCCATTAAGTTAATATAGAAAAAATATAGATTACAGAAGATTACTTAATAAAACTTAATGTAATCCACTAAGCGGAGCCTTGTGCTCAGACAAGATACCTTCCACAATCCCACATTACCATATCTCAGAGACCTTTGAAAAACGTTCAATTTTGTTCAAGATCAAGGGAAGGCGAAAATTTTAATCACCCCAGTACGATCTGCCGGACCTACGGGGCAGGCAGGAATACATGGGGTATTTTGAGGATTAAAATTTGAGCCTGACGCAGGGATTGAGCAAAAGGGGGCATTTTGCAAAGGTCTCACTAAAAGCTCTCCACTACCCCGTAACAAATATCGAACAAAATTATGGATAGAAAAGATATCCGTACACTGAAAATCCTTGAAGAGATCGATAACGATCACACCCCGAGCCAGCGGGATTTATCCAAAAAGCTGAATATTTCCCTGGGGCTTGTTAATTCTTTTGTCAAGCGGCTCGCCAACAAAGGGTACTTTAAAATAAACAATATTCCTAAAAATCGAGTCAAGTATATCCTTACACCAAAGGGAGCAGCGGAAAAAACGCGACTGACCTATCAATATATTCAGTATTCATTCGAATTTTATAGAAACGCTCGTGAGAAACTGCACAAACTTTTCAACTACCTTATTATACAAGGGGTCAGACGAGTTGTATTTTACGGTACGGGTGACTTTGCAGAGATAGCTTTCATTTCTTTGCAAGAGACTTCCATCCAAATGTTGGCTATAGTGGACGACAACAAAATCGGCGAGAAATTCCTGGGCGGTGTGGTCAAAGATCCCGCCGTTCTAAATTCACTTTCCTTTGACAGAATCCTTATTACATCTATGATTTCAAAAGATAAAGTGTTAGAAAAAGTATTGGAACAAGGAATTCCCCAAAGCAAAGTGGTTATGCTTGAATAAGGTTGGTTCTTTCTATTAACTGAACGATCTGAGACCTTTGAAAAACGTTCAATTTTGTTCAAGGCCAAGAAAGGCGAAAATTTTAACCACCCCAGTACGATCTGCCGGACCTACGGGGCAGGCAGGAATACATTGAGTATTTTGAGGATTAAAATTTGAGCCTGACGCCGGAATTGGGCAAAAGGGAGCGTTTTGCAAAGGTCTTGATCTCTAAGTGCTAATGAATTAGAGTATTGGAGAAAAAATAATGAAACGGGCTTTGATTACAGGAATTACCGGGCAGGACGGTGCATATCTGGCTGACCTTTTGTTGGACAAGGGCTATGAGGTGCACGGTATTAAACGCCGTTCTTCTCTATTTAACACACAGCGGATAGATCATTTATATCAGGACCCTCACGAAAAAGATATTCGCTTTGTTCTCCACTACGGGGACCTCACAGACGCAACCAATCTGATTCGTATTATTAACAAAGTCCAGCCCGACGAAATTTATAATTTAGGGGCTCAAAGCCATGTAAAGGTATCTTTTGAAGCCCCTGAATACACTGCAGATACGGATGCTTTAGGAACCTTGCGCCTATTAGAAGCGATTCGGATGCTGGGACTTGAAGGGAAAACCAGATTTTATCAGGCGTCCTCGTCCGAATTATTCGGCAAGATTCGGGAAATCCCACAAACCGAACAGACGCCTTTTTATCCCCGTTCGCCTTATGCCTGTGCTAAACTCTATGCCTTCTGGTGTACGGTAAACTATCGAGAAGCCTATGGTATATATGCCTGCAACGGAATTCTTTTTAACCATGAATCACCCCTACGAGGTGAAACCTTTGTTTCTCGTAAAATTACCAGAGCGGTAGCACGAATTGTGCTGGGGCTTCAGGAAAATCTTTATCTTGGAAACCTGGATGCCCTGCGGGACTGGGGACATGCCAAAGACTTCGTACAAGCACAGTGGCTAATGCTTCAGCAAGACCAACCTGATGACTACGTCATCGCAACAGGGGAACAGCATTCTGTAAGAGAATTTTGTGAAGGAGCGTTTTTGGAAGCAGGAATTAAACTTGCATGGAAAGGCCAAGGAATTGCTGAAATAGGGGTAATCGATGATATACAGCCTACGGAATTATTGAAGAAATATGATCGTCGTGATCAACTAAGGACATTGTGCCGGGGACAAACTGTTGTTTCTATTGATCCACGCTATTTCAGACCCACAGAAGTAGACTCCCTTCTTGGAGACCCATCCAAAGCACGCCGGAAACTGGGCTGGGAGCAAAAGATTTCTTTTAAACAAATGATACGAGAAATGTTTGATAATGATTTGAAAGATGGTATGCGAGAAGCCATCTGGAAGCAAAAAGGATTTGCGATTCCGGAAAGCTTTGAAGCGAATATGTAATAGATGAAAAAAAACTCAAAAATATATGTCGCAGGTCATACCGGCCTTGTGGGTTCGGCCTTGTTCCGAAGTTTAGAAACCGATGGCTATTCAAATCTGATCGTGCGTAACCATTCGGATTTGGACCTCACAAAGCAGGACGAGGTTGAGGCTTTTTTTCAAACCCAAAGACCAGAGTATGTTTTTCTTGCTGCAGCCAAAGTTGGCGGCATTATGGCAAACTTCACATATCCGGCTGAGTTTATTTACACCAACCTGGCCATTCAAAATAATATTATTCATGCTGCGTGGAAAACCTGTGTCAAACGGCTGCTCTTTCTGGGGTCCTCATGTATTTACCCCAAAGAATGCCCCCAGCCCATGAAAGAAGATTATCTTTTAACCGGCCTTCTTGAGCCAACCAATGAACCTTACGCAATTGCTAAAATTGCAGGTATCAAAATGTGCCAGTCCTATAACCGCCAATATCGGACACAGTATATATGTGTCATGCCGACCAACCTGTATGGGCCGAACGATAATTTTGACCTGGAAACCAGCCATGTTCTTCCGGCCCTGATCAGAAAATTTCATCTGGCGAAGCTTGCAAATCAGAGCGACTGGGAAGCAATTAAAAGAGACGAACAAAAATATGGTATAATTCCAGAAGAGATCAAACAGTCGATGGGGTTAAAAACTTCACCCTCAAATCTCAAAACAATAACTTCTATCTCCAAACCTTTTGTTCTGCTTTGGGGGAGCGGCAATCCCAAAAGAGAGTTTCTACATGTGGACGATCTTGCAGATGCCTGTATTTTCTTAACTAAAATGAATGAAAAAGCTATTGACCTGTTTTTCGACGATACCCATACCCCATTAATAAATATTGGGTGTGGCCAGGATCAGACGGTCAAGGAAATTGCGGCAATAGTCTCGGAAGTTGTTGGTTATACTGGGGATATAAGTTGGGATCAAAATAAACCGGATGGAACTTTGCAGAAGCTGCTCGATATTTCTAAGATAAAAAAACTGGGATGGAAACCGAATATTGCTTTAAAAGACGGCATTCGAGACGTTTATGAATGGTATGTAAACATCGCAAATAAAGGATAATATCCACAAAAATCGTGTGAATCGATAGATTAAAAAAAATCAATGATCCGTGACGGAATCAAATTGAAGATAAATGTATTAGAAAGGCTTCCTGACCTAATCCAGGCCGTGAAACAATATTCCGATATTGTAGCACTTTATTCATTCGGCAGCGTTGCAAAAAAAGAACTTAAACCGTTAAGCGATCTTGATTTCGCTATTTTATTATCTGGCCAACCTAATAGAAAGCAGCGTTAAGAAGCATCTTGGGCTAATAGGCATTTTTAATAATAT